>Ga0180880_108_pt1 | contig 287894 bp, 298 predicted proteins | sample Deesub1362A_J573_FD_124186 | JGI IMG/M metagenome (GOLD analysis project Ga0180880, IMG submission 124186) | Candidatus Bathyarchaeota archaeon JdFR-11
CCCGGCGCAGACCCGCGATGACCTCCGCCAGCTCCCGCTGCCCATTCCCAGCCACCCCAGCCACGCCGAGGATCTCTCCCTCCCTGATGGAGAAGGAAACATTCTTCAAGGCAGGCAGGCCTCTGTCGCTCAAGGCTTTCAGGTTTCTGACTTCTAGGACGACTCGACCGGGCTTAGCGGGGTTTTTCTCGATGGTGAAGAGGACTTCCCTTCCCACCATGTGCCTAGCCAGTTCGCTTTCTCGCGCGTCCTTGGTGCGGATTCTCGCTACAACTTTTCCGCGGCGGAGAATGGTTACGCGGTCGCTTATGGCCATTACCTCCGGCAGCTTGTGGGTGATGAACGGAACCACAGCGTGCCCCTGCTCCGCCATCCTTCGAATGATGGCCATGAGCTCTTTCACCTCGGGCGGCGTTAGCACAGCGGTGGGTTCGTCGAGGATGAGGATTTGCGCTCCCCGGTAGAGGGCTTTGATTATTTCCACACGCTGCCTTTCCCCCACCGAGAGCTGCCAGATCTTAGCGTCTGGATCAACCTTGAGGCCGTATTTTTTGGAAAGCTCCTCTATCCGCCTCTTAGCTCCTTCCAAGTCTAACAGTATGCCTTTGGGGGATTTGAGGCCTAGGATGACATTCTCGGTTACGGTATGAGGCTCCACGAGCATGAAGTGCTGGTGAACCATCCCTATGCCTAAGGCGATGGCGTCTTTGGGAGACCGCATAACCACCTTCCGGCCGCGAACGTAGATCTCACCTTCATCAGGCTGGAGAAGACCGTACATGATGTTCATGAGAGTTGTCTTCCCAGCTCCGTTTTCACCCAGAAGAGCGTGGATCTCGCCAGCCTTGACGTCGAAGTCGATGTCGTCGTTGGCGACTACGCCGGGAAAACGCTTGGTAATCCCTCTCATCTCGATGACGGTTTCTCCCGGTTTCGCTCTACCTGCATAGAATCCACCTTCCGGCGTCTGGGAAGTCAGAGTCAATTTTTCCACAGCCCAAAAATCATGATTCAAGTCGCTATATAACTTTTTACTATTTAATATTTAATCAGCTTGATTAAAGCGATAACTATCCCGGGCCATTACGAGTTAAGGCGAAAAAGGTAAGTTACACGCGAGAATTTCTCAGCGATTCCATGGGAAACTCGAAAATAAAAAGGAAGCTGATGCCAGCTAGTTTATAGCGAAAAGCTTGACGGTATTTCATCGGGAGGCAGATTTGGTAGACCGAAGCCATCGTCATAATATATGTATAACAGAGCCTCTATGTCTAAGGCTGAGGGAAGAACATCGCTGCCAACGTCTGAAGCATCGTAGGTCGGATCCATTAAGTCCGGTTCGTCTGTGATTTCATGACCAAGCCCCAATGCATGACCCACTTCATGGCGAACCACGTTTCTGAAATCCTCCAATCCAACATCGCCAGCCCCTACCTTCACTGTTATCATGACCTTGTCAAAGGTGCCGTCCCCGTCCACATCCCGCCAAATGGTCATCCCCAAAACACCGGCAAACGCTCCACCTCGTATGGAGAGGATTATATCTGCATCCCTCCGAGAATCGATGACCTCAAATTTAAAGGCGTCATAATTACCACTGGCTGCCTGTAAGCCCTCAGACCAATCGTTCAGCGCTGTTATAGCATGAGGAACATAGTCGGCAAACTTAGGCGCTGCATGAACGTAAACCTTCAAAGGATCGTGATCCCATTCCTTCCCTATCAATTCAATTGTGCCGGAGGAAGCTTGCGCCATTGGCGCCATCAACAGCAATAGTAAAAATGTTGCTGACACTACTAAAGGCATCTTTTCCATATTTTTTTCACCTGAAGACACTATGAAAAATATTGTGATTTAAAGTTATTGCCTTGAGTGATCCCTCACTTATCAGTAAGCGTAGTCTAAATAAATCAACAAAATTTGGTGGGGCAGCGGGGATTTGAACCCCGGCTCTCCAGCGCCCCAGGTTCCCCGCCGGGGTCTAGCTCCCTCAGCCCTGGGATCTTGTTGGCGGAGTTTCTCATCCTAGACCAAGCTAGACGACTGCCCCCCAGCCTTCCATAGATGAAAGCGGGCGTTAAGAACAGTTATAGTTCCCTGCAAAAAAGTTTTTGCTGAAAATTCGGATAGAGAACGTTTGATATACCGGTGGGATTGAAATACTATCGCGGGCAATCATGTTCTGAGGGGGCTCGGCCCGAGGGAAGACAATTGAAACAGGCTTCATCTTCCGGGACAAGCCGGAGGACGGTCGTGGGGGTAACAGGCTTACCGGGGTCTGGGAAAACCTCCGCCGCTGAGGTGGCTCGAAAGCTGGGCTATACCGTTATCGTCATGGGTGATTTTGTCAGGGCTGAAGCCCAGTCTAGGGGCCTTGAACCCTCCGCGGAAAACCTAGGGAGGCTCATGTTGGAGATGAGAAAAGAGCGAGGTGAAGCGATCTTGGCTGAGCTGACGGTGGAAGCTGTGGAAAAGGCGGGCAGCCCTTTTGTCTTTGTCGACGGAGTCAGAAGTCCGGCTGAGGTTGAGGAGTTCAGGAGGCGTTACCCAGGGTTTAAGCTCATAGCCACAGTGGCTCCCTCTCAAGCTAGGTTTCAAAGGCTTTCCCAAAGGCTTAGAAGCGACAATGCTCTCTCTTGGGAGACGTTGAGAAAGAGGGATGAAAGAGAGCTTCAGGTGGGGGTAGAAGCGGCGGTTAATTTATCGGACATAACCATAGAGAACAAGGGTAGCCTAGAAGCGTTTGAGGCGGAAGTGAGGAAAGTCTTGGAGCGGATGAAAACTGGAAATTCTCCTTAAAGGCCGGGTTAGAGTTCATCCTACGGAAGATTTAAGCAAAGTGAAAAGGGCTGTGGAGAACATCTTCACCCACCTAAGCTTGAGGGTGCCCCAAGAAAAGGACGGGGAGACCCTAGTTTTCGAATCACGTGAGGCAGAAGCTCTTCTCAAATTTCGGAACATTCTCAAACAGGAGAGAATCAGAGACGCTGCGAGGAGGATCATGAGAGAGGGAAAGCTGAACGGCAGGGTCGTTTTTTACTTGAACAAGCAGGCGGCTTACGCAGGACGTTTGTCCTTCTGCGAGCCGTTGGGTGAATCTCCCCTAGGCCCTATAGAAGTGGAGATAGAATGCGGGGAGCCTGAAGAGGTCATCCGGTGGCTGACGGGGGGAGCGTCTGAAGAGACAAGTTAGGATGAGCGCCGAGGGGTGATGAATTGAAGATAGGCCTCTCCACTCTGTTTCTTTCGGGAAAACCCTATGAAAAATGTTTTTCCGTCATGGAGAAATACGGCCAAGTCTGCAAAGGCTGGGAAATAGTCGACGAAGACAAGATGAAGTTGGATGAAAAAATTGTTAGAAGACTTAAAGAGCTGGCGGCATCCTACGGATTCGAATACTGTGTGCACGCTCCCTTCTGCGACCTGAACATCGCATCCCTGAATCCGGCTCTTTTGGATATTTCTTTAAAAGCGGTGGAAAAGTCCGCTGCTAAAGCTGCACTCTTGGAGGCTAAGATGTTTATATTCCATCCGGGCTTCCGCGGAGCCTTGGACTCCTTCTACCCAAACCTAGCTTGGGAAGTTAACTTGAAATCCGTGGAACGAATCTCCAAGCTGGCTGAAAGTCTCAGCCTCCCTCATGCCATAGAGAATATGCCTCAGAACATTCCGGCGGTCTTGGCAAGGGTGGAGGATTTTCAGGAGTTTTTCTCTAGCATGGAAAGCTCCAGCCTAGGATTTGCCTTAGACATAGGCCACTCCAACATTGTAGGCCAAACGGAGCTTTTCATCCGAAGGTTTCAGAAGCGAATATCCCATGTCCACCTCCACGACAACCGAGGTGACCGAGATGCTCACCTAGAGCTGGGAGCTGGGACGACTTCCTGGCTTCCGACGGTTAAAAAGTTTCAAGCCTTCGGTTTCAACGGTTACTTCATGGTTGAGTCCATCTTTAACCCTTACGGAAGCTTCCTAAAGTTAAAGGAAGCATCCAAACCCTAATCTTTTCTATCTCATCCACCGGTAACGGTCAGCTGGCTCAACGGAGGGCCATTCGAGATTTAAACCAGAAGAGAAAAAGAAGGCTGGGGTTCAAGGTTATACGTAGAGCATTATGGAAGCGTCTTTCGCCGCTTCTAGAAAAGCTGCTATCCCCGACACTTGGTCGACTTCTTCGATCAACTCTTCTCGGGTAAGGTTGTGGAAAGCCATGGCTGAGACGCAAGCGTAGACTTTTCCCCCAAAACGCTTCAAATCTTTCAGCAGAGCGGAGATCTTTTGCAAGCTACCTTTCTGCAACCCTTGCTTGACGGTTTCACGGACAGTTACTTCGGTTTCCCCCCCAACTTCATCGGTGCTTCCCTTCTTCAACCTTCTAAGCGCCCCGTAGGTGAAGAGCACCAGCACTTCCCGGCCGAGAGCCGCCGACATTACCGCTATCGTCAGAGCGTAGCTGACCCTGTCGTAGGAGGCGCTGTTTACGATGAGGGCGACTTTTTCCCTACCGCTGCTCACCGTGTCTAGGCCTTCCTAGCCCTGATGGTGTCTGCCCACTCTAGGAGGGGGACTTCAGCTTCCCTGCCAGCTTCGATGCTTTCCGCTATCTTTTCCAGCTCTTCGGGGCTGAGTTTTTCCATCAGGATTTCCAGTCCGCTGCACGTGATGGGATGAGGCAGTATCTCATTTTGGATCAGTTTTATGAGCCTCTCCGACTCTTCTTCGGTTATGGAGCCTTTCCCCAAGGTTTCGGCCAACTGCTTAGCAGCCCTTATCACCCGGTCATGTTCCTCCAGTAGCCGGAGGTAGTAGTCTTCGCCGTAGAACCTTTTCATGGCAGGATACATGACTTCTTCCTCAAAACGGAAGTGAGGCCCTCCCAGCTTATCCAAGATGAGCAGAAGCTCGAAAGCCTTTGTCACATCCCGTCGCTTGATGGCGCTCATGATGTCCAGTAAAAGGTCCCGGACCTTACCGTGGTCTTCCTTAACCTCCGCTATAGGGTCTATTCTGGGCATTTTCCATTTTCCCCTGTTTCCATAAACTTTATAAAAAAGTAATATATAAACTTATAACACTGTTATATATTTCCGGGGGATCTCTCTGAACAAACCCATCCTGTCACCACAGCAGAAAGGAACGGTTCTAAACCAAGTTGAATACACCTTTCTTTCCGAAGAGTGGATACGAAAGGTGGTGGCTGCCATCGAGCATGCCAAGTCCACCGATGAAAGTGTTAGGTCGTTGGCAGCGGAGTTCAGCCTCGCGGTAGCCTACGTGATCGAGGATCTTCCGGCGGCTTTAAGGGAGCAATACAGGAGTGGTAGAGTTTTCATTTATATTGAGCTTAACGGTGGAACGGTAACACATTTCTCGGTGGGAACAGGACTGCCGGAAGGGAGGAAGCCTAACTTCACCGTCATCAGCAGTTATGCAACGACCAAAAAGATCTTCTTGGGGGAGATGACCCCTGCCTCCGCCTTTGTCCGACGTCAAGTTAAGGTTAGACCTCTCATGCAGATGTATAAGAATCCTGCGTTCACAGCCAAGTCGCTGACCACCGTTAACGTCCTCCTCCAAATAATGAAGAACGTACCCACCCACTTCGTGGAGTGAGCGTTTAACAGCCACCTGCAGCTAGAAAGCCCCAATAAGTTAAAGCTCGATTTGCATGAAATCTTCAGCAACCTTCACGTGGGAGAATTCTTTTCGGGCCTGTTCTAGGAGCAACTTGGAATCCCTGTATCTGGTGCTGATGTGGGTTAGAATCAGCCTTTTAGCCCTAGCCTTCGAAGCCAGCACTGCCGCCTGGCCTGCCGTGCTGTGCCATTCTGCTTCAGCCTTATCTTTGAGGCTGTCGTCGAAGGTGCATTCGTGGACTAGGAGGTCTGCGTTCCTAGCCAGCTTCAGGACGTTGGGGCAAGGCTTACCGTCTCCTGAGTAAACGATTTTCACCCCTCTTCTAGGAGGTCCGACAACTTGGCTGGGCTCCACCGTTCGACCGTCCTTCAGCCGAACCCTTCTGCCGTGTTGGAGCCGATGCCAGAGGGGGCCTTTGGGCACTCCGAGGCTGAGAGCTTTTTCCGGGTGGAATTTACCGGGTTTCTCTTTTTCTTCGAAAGCGTAGGCTAGAGTGGGGATCTGATGTTCAGTCCACCGAGCTGTTACCTTGTAGGCTTTTTCCCTGCAGATGAGGCCTTCCTCCACTTCGAAGACTTCCAAAGGAAACCTGAGCAGAAATTTCACATGAGTTCGGGCGGCTTCCAGAAAATCGGCTAAACCCTTAGGGCCGTAGACTTGAATTTTTTCAGTCCTCCCTAGAAGGGACATGGTTTGGAGGAGACCCGGGATCCCCAGCATGTGGTCGCCGTGGAGGTGGGTTACAAAGATTTTCATAGGCCGGGAGAAGCCTATCCTAGCCCGCATCATCTGGCGTTGGGTTCCCTCTCCGCAGTCAAACATCAGGATTTCCCGTCCGTATTTTAAAACCAAGCTGGGCAGGCCTCTGTCCAAGGAGGGAAGCCCGGCGCTGGTGCCCAGAAATGTCAGCAGCAAAGCTGTTTACATCCTCCTTAAGACGTATATCTCTCTGGTTAAGCTTCTGTGAACATAGATGGAATATCTCCCCACAGTTTTGAAGCCGTATTCTTCCGCCGTCTCTTCCAAGGGGAGGGTGCTGGGGGCGGCGATGCACATGTAGCCCTGCGGCTTCAAAATCAGGCCTATTTCCTCCAGAAACTTTCGGTAGAGAACAGGAATGGGAACCCCGGCTGTGGTGGCTGCTCGGCCGTAGGGTGGGTCGGTGGAGACAGCGTCCACTTGGCGTATGGGCGGGGCTAAGGCGTTAGCTAGAGTTAGATGGACGTTTTCCACTCCGTAGTGTTGCAGGTTTACTTTGGTTCCCTTCACCATTTTTTTCCGCAAGTCCCCTCCTAAGGCTTCCAAACCCATCAAACCCGCCTCGATGAGGATGGAGCCTGTTCCGCAGAAGGGATCGTAGAGGATCTTCCCTCCCGCAGCCCTAGAAAGGTTAACCATACATCGGGCTATTTTAGGTTGAAGGGAAGAAGGGTGGAAAAAAGGCTTCCTTCTGGGGGTCCGACTTGAGAAATATTTTCTCCCCTCTCCGTCCACACTCAGCCCGAAGGTGAAACTTCTGCCTGAGAGAATTCCCACAAAAAGCTTCCTAGGCCTCCTTAAATCTACCCGCAAGTCTCTTTCCATGGTTAGGAGAACCCGGCCTACAGCTTTTTCCACTTCAAACCCAGTAAGAGGGCTTTGACTGTCCCCTGTTCTCCACACCCGCACAGCGAAGCTCTCCCCGGAGTTAAGGCCTATTTCCGACCCTAAAGCTTGGAGGGAGGAAAGTATATCCCCCAAGGAGGCTTTGCAGTGGAGAAGCTCAACCCCGCAGAGGCGGCAGAAGGCAGATCTTTTGGACACCGCCAAGCCGGCGGGCGGAGGTGCCTCCAGCCTCAGGAGGCGGTTGGAATCCTCCAGCATCCGGAAGGGAAGCCCTTCAGCTTCGAGAATGGCTCCTACTTCAGCTTTGGGTAGGTGACGGTGTTCCCCCGAGACAAGCATGAAAAAGACGGTCAAAGGCTCACGAGTATCCTTTTATGGAAGGAAAATATACTATTGGAAGCTTTAAAAATTAACTTGCACTTGGGCTGGTAGAGGCCTTGGATAAGGTGAAGACTAAGGCGTTGTTGTCGATTCTGCTAGGTTTTTCTTTCGCTGTCATCAGTTTAGCTTTCTGGTATTTCCAGCTTTCCCCCCTTATCCCCCCGGAGTTTTACCGCCCTCTTCACCATTGGATGTACGGCCTGTTTCTGGTTTTCGTCGGCTTCATCCGGCTGGAGAAAAACTACGGCCAATTTTTCTTTACAGCAGGCCTAGTCTACCTCATCGACGACGCTCAGGACCTGCCAGCCTTTTTCATTTAGGTTTCAGGTTCACTCTTCAAGGCTTGGGCGATGAGAGGCGCTACGGAAACCTTGCTCACAGGGCTGGGAACGGTGTCCGTGCCTACCAGCTCTTCAATTCCGCTTTGGAGGACTTTCCTTAAGGCTTCTCCCATGAGAAGGGGGTGAGTGCAGGCGGCGTAGACTTTTTCAGCCCCCAAGGCCTTCAGCCTTTTCGCTGCCGCCGCCGTGGTGCCTCCGCTGCTGATGATATCGTCGAAGAGGATGAGGGTTTTCCCCTTCACCTCGATGCCTCCGATACTTTTTAGGGCGATTTCCCCTGTATCTCTGTCTCTCTCCTTCCGAAACCAACCGTGGGGTGTCCTGAAGATGACCCCTGCTTCTCCCGCCATCTTAGTGGCTTTCACGTCCGGGGCGAAGGCCCACAGCTCCCCTAGGTTTAACTTGAGGAAATACTCTGCCAAGGCTTTGGCGGCAGAGAGGTTTTGGAAAGCGAAGGCAGCGTCCTCGAAGATGCTAGGCTCGTGAACGTCCACTGTGATGAGACGGCGAATGCCTAGGGCTTCTAAGCAACGGATAACCGCCTTTATGCTTACGGCTTCGTAGGGTTTGAAGGCCTTATCCTGTCGAGCGTATGCTAGGTAGGGGGTTACAGCCGTGACCTCCTCCGCCCCCAGTCTTCCCACGGCTTGGAGTAGGAAATACAGCTGCATCAGATGGGTGTCTTGAGGGGGATAGGTAGACTGGATGACGGCGACTTTCTCTCCTTTCACATCATTCCTCAGCCCCACGTAGCTTTCACCGTCAGGAAAGACCTTAGACTCCACCTCCACATTTCTTACTCCCAGTAGCTGGGCAATCCTTTCTCCCAGACTCCGAGAAGAAGGCCCTGAAACGATGAGCATCCTCTCCAACTCCTACATGTTCAAAATTGCTATTCTCCCCCTTAAATTAGTCTTCCGCTACCTTTGAAGGCAAGAAACTCCAGGCTGAGCTTGAAGAGGGGAGTTGAAAGTCTCGCTCTGTTTTGAAGGTAGTTAAGTAAGGTTTTGGCGGCAAGGTTTAATAATGATGTATGATAATTTTATCATATGTCAAAATTATCATACAAATATTTTGTAAAAGCCTTATCCAATGACACCCGGCTGGAGATTGTTCACCTCCTCAGAGCCAAACCAAGATGCGTTTCTGAGATATGCGAGGAATTGAACTTAGAGCAGAGCAGGGTGTCCCATAATTTAAAATGCCTGTTAAACTGCGGCTTTGTGGAAGCAGGTCGGAATGGCAGAAAGAGGGTTTATTCTTTAAACAGAAACACAATCTTGCCCCTCATGGAAATTATCGATAAACACATCGAAAAATACTACGAGCATTTGGTGAAGTGTAAGGTGTTGAAGGAATGAGAGAAAATTCTCAAACAAAACGCACCCTAAACTTGCCAGATCCCCCGTCAACTGGGAGAAAGAAGCCCATAGGCTTGGGCATCGCCTCTGGTTTGATAGCTTCCCTGTGCTGCATCGGCCCTCTCTTCATAGTCTTGATGGGGTTTGCCTCGCTCCCCTTTGCGCTGAGTTTATCCCAATACAGTCCTTTCTTTTTGGGGTTAAGTGCGGCTTTCATGGTTTCAGCCATCCTGATACATCTGAAAAGGAAGAGCAAAGCCTGTAAAATTAACCTCTTTACTAAGGAGGGACTTCGGAGGGAAAAATATTTCATCGCCACCGCTATAATCGTGATGCTAACAGTCTACGGGCTATCTGTCTACGTCATCACTCCTACCTTTGCACCCATCGTCTACGGCATGTTCTCCCCGGCGGCTTCTCCCACCTCTACTTCAGGGGAAGTGAATCCGAGGGGCCTCCACCAGCTCTCTTTGAAAATAGGCGGAATGTATTGTCCGAGCTGCGGCTACGTCATTTGGTATACTCTAAACCAAAAAGACGGTGTTATAGAAGTGAAAATCAGCTTATCGAAAGAGGAGGGCACTGTAATCTATGATCCCGCAGAAATATCTGGAGAAGAAATAGTCCATGTAATCGAATCCTTGGGTTACAATGCTAAAATCCTAGCCGATAAACCGATAGAAGACTAAAATGAATGGGCAGAAAAGCCCCTTTTCTCACCGCCTTGGTCTTAGCAGCCTGTTGCATACTGGTGTCACTGAGTGTCTTGAGCGGCGGAGCATTGATCGCCGGAATAATTACGCAGCAGATCATCTTAATGGCCATCGGCTTGACGTTCATGGTGATAGTGGTTATCGGGTTGGTTATCTCGAGAAGAAAAACGAATGCCGAATAAAAAATTAAGCCGCTAAACCATCTCTAAGGGCGACTGCACGCCTAAGATGCGGTTGATAGTCCATCCTCTGTCAAGCTGATCTCGGCTAGGTTTAGCTTCATCCTCATCGTTAAGCTGATATTGGATGCCGGGGTGGAGGCTGTGTCGGCGGATTCGACGAGTATCGAATAGCAGGTTAAAGGGATGTACTCATCTTCCACTTCAGCCCAAACTACAACAGTGTAGAAGCCTTCTCCCCGAGTCATCAGCGGTTTAATGTCTGCGACGATGTCGAAGAAGCCGTCTTCCACCACCCATTGGGAGGCGTGAACGTAGGCTGAGCCCTCCACGGAGTAGGAGCTTTCAAGGATGTAGCCAACCTCCTCGCCCAGCCCGTATCCTCCACTGTACGGCGGCTCCGCCAGTTGCTCCCGGGTTAAAGGCCTCGGGGGAGGGTCGTAGTAAAGGGCTATTACGTACACTTCCCCCAGCAGGGTTGTGCCTTCAAGCGAAAGGATTCCGTCGTCGTAGCTGGGAGGCTGAGTCCATACGATGTGGTTGTCTTCGAAGTCTTGAACCAGAAACACATGGGTTCTGTCGTAGGCTATTCCGATGTTTACGTGGGTATGCCACCGGCCCAGTATGTTGTCCCTGTGTCCCCAGTTCCATTCCGCATCCTCGTACATCATGCCGTATTCCAGCTCCTCCAAGGTTTCCCTGACATCCAAGGGCGCGGCTAAGGGCTCCTCGTAGAGGAAACCCGAGAAGGCTATGTTCTGGGAAACAAACCCCAACCCGCCGTGTTGCGTGTACCTCACATAGGGTTTGGTTCCGTTCATATCCCAGTGGGAGAAGTACAGGTTTTCCAGCATGTCCTCGGCATGTGCTTGGGCAGCGAGGTTGGTTCCCAGCTTCACGGGGGGAAGCCCGTGGTCGCTTCTATCTCGGTTGATGAGAGTAAGGACGTATTCGACAAGTTCCCGGCTGGGACTGGGCTCTAGCTCTGGGCTTGGTGGAGTGTACCATTCAGTCCACATCTGCTTAAATTCCAAGGCGAAAAGGCTGGCCACAGCCGAGTTGTGCAGGATCAGAATGTTCTCGTCGTTGTCTCGGTTAGCATGTTTGGTGGGGTTGAAGGACCCGGTGATGACGGTTCGGTTGTCGATTACAAAAAATTTGTGGTGCATCACCGCAGGGTTCCGGTCCTTGACCACCGGCACTCCTGCTTCCCTGAGCATCGAGTAGGTGCTGTATTGTCCAGCTTGAAAACTTTCGTATATGCCTTGGACGGTTACGCCTTCCTTATGTTTCTCTAGAAGGACGTTTCCTATGGGTTTGCTGGTGAAGGTGAAGACTGCAAAATAGATGCTTTCCTCGGCCTTCTGCAGCTCTTCGATGATCTGATTTTCCACATCGTCTTCAGGTGCAAAGTAGACTTCGATGATGAATTCGTCTGAGACAGTTATCTCCGGGTATAAAACCGGTGAACCTCCTCCAAAGACTCCGCTCCATAACTCGGTGAATTCGTCCACGTAGTTTTCGGCAAGCTGAGGCAGGCCTGAGATGACCACCACGTTGTTGTTGTTTTTGTGGACGCCGTTGAACGTGGGGTTCATCGAACCCGTCCACACAAGCCTTCCGTCAACTACCATGAATTTGTTGTGCATGAAGTCAGGGTCGTCGTCTCCTCGCACTAAGCCTGAAGTAACCAGTTCAGCGATTTCAGGGTTAGCCATGTTGTCGGTGTCGGTTACAACCTTAACGTCGACCCCCCTCTTTTCAGCCTCCAGAAGCGCCTCCCCCACGTTGACTAGGTCGAGGTCGTAGAAGGCTGCGTAAACTGAGCTTTGAGCTCCCTCGATCAACGACACAAGGTAATCGTCAACTTGGCTGTCGGGTGTGAAATAGACGGCGTAGCTGAAGGCCTCCTCAGGTGGAGAAGGTGAAGGCGTAGGTGTAGGCGTCGGGGTGGGCGTGGCAGCCGCCTCTGGTAGGGGTGTAGGGGTTGGTGTAGGGGTGAACGCAGGAGCTGGGGTGGGCATGGGGGTCGGAGTGGGTTCAGGTGTGAGGAAGACCCCTATGGCTCCGAAAATCATCAAGGCGACGAGGAGGCCTAATCCAGCTTTTAATACCTTTCCCATTTTCTTTTCACTTCGGATAGGTTCCCTTCGAGCTTAAGTTTTTTGCTTCAGTTTGATTTCCCAAGCTGGGAGGGGAGAGTGACAGGTGGGGACAAACCGCAAGGTGTTACATTTATGAGTTTCTCCCTCTTTCTTTTACCATGAAGGTGGAAAGAGTTAGAAATGTGGCGTCTGATGAGGCCTGACGCCGTGGCCGTGTTGCAGGATGAGAAATGCCGGGCTAGTTTGGCTAGGTACTTCGATGTCTCCGACAACCTGAAGCATGCCAAGTTCCAGATAGCCAAGCGGTTGGAGGCTTCCTTCGCCCCCCAAGACTCGCTGGAAAACCTTTGGCGGCTTCATGAAAAACTGACGGAGGAGTACCGTCGGTTGGAGGGGCGGTTGGATGCTGGAAAGGTGAGGTTGGAGGAGCTTCCCCAGCCGTCTCTTTCCTACATGGATTTAAAAGTGGAGATAGCCAAGCGGATTCTTCAACACTGCCATTTTTGTAGGAGGAACTGCGGGGTCAACCGGCTTCAGGGGAAACGGGGAACATGCCTCTGCGGAACCCAGCCTGCGGTTTCCTCCTACTTCGCCCACATGGGAGAGGAGCCTGAACTCATCCCCTCCGGCACCATCTTCACCCTCGGCTGCACTCTCCAGTGTCTCCACTGCCAGAACTGGACCATATCCCAGTGGGTGGAAAAGGGGGAAACCTACACACCAGCTATGCTCGCCGACGTGGTGGAGTGGCTGAGGCGTGGGGGGTGTAGAAACGCCAACCTAGTAGGCGGGGAGCCTACCCCCTGGCTGGCGCAGTGGCTGGAAGCCTTCAGGAAAGTTCAGGTCAATGTTCCCGTGGTCTGGAACAGCAACTCCTACTACAGCCAAGCCACAGCCCTGCTGCTCGCGGGCTTCGCCGACGTCTACCTCCTCGACTTCAAATACGGCAACGACGCTTGCGCGGAGAGAATCTCCGGCTGTCAAGGCTACTGGGAAGCGGCTACACAGAACCATCTCAGCGCCCTGAAAAATGGGGAGCTGATAGTGCGGATGCTCATCCTCCCAGAGCATGGAGAATGCTGCGCCAAACCCATCCTCGAGTGGATGGCGGAGAATTTGGGGACATGGATCAGAGTGAACATCATGGACCAGTACCGCCCCGAGTGGAGAGCCGACGAAGTCCCGGAGCTCCGGCGCAGGCTTAGAGGGCAAGAATTCCGCTCTGTGGTAGATTACGCGCGAAAGCTGGGCTTCACTAACCTAGCCTCTTAGGTAGGGAGGGGTTTTTGGCGTTACATCTACTTTTTTAGAAGACTCTTGTATATCTTTTCGAATACTTGGATCAAGGCGAGAAGTTGTTGGTGGTGTTGTTTTTCTTCTTCGGCCAGCACTTGGAAGAGGGTTTTAGCCTTCCGACTTCGAATCTTGGGCCTTATCCTTGTGTATCCTCGTTCCATTTCCTGTTCAAGTTTGACGTGGCCTTTAATGGCATGGTAAGTTTCCTCTACCTCTGTGGGGTACCCCTGTTTCTTTCCAGGCGTGGGGATGTCGGTGAGATGGAAAGCCTTTACAGGCTGAAAGTTTTCCCCTTCCTTGGCTAGGATGTTTTTCACATGTTTAAGAATGTTGGCGTGACACTCTCCCGCGCAAGCTAATCTGGTGAAAACAATCCTTGCATGGGGGTTCTTCGTCCCCTCAGCTAAGAAGCTGTATTCCTCTTTCGTATAGTGTTCAAGCCTAATCCAGTGATCGATTATTTGATTAATGGTCCTAACTTTGGAGAACTTCTTCCCTCCGACTCCCACTTCATGACCACCTAACCTCTACAACCACGGAGAGAATGAAGTTAATAAAAAATTTTCTTAACAGAAAAGCCGAGGTTAACTACGCTCAGAACCACTGTTCCTCAGACAGTAAATTTTTATTCTCTCCTCTCCCACCTAGCTTAGGTGTGAGAGGGAGATAGAGAAATTGCCCATTCTACCCATCGACACAGGGAGATATGGCACCCCGGAGATGAGGCGGATCTTCGAAGAAGAAGCCCGGCTTCAGAAGATGCTGGAGGTGGAAGCCGCCTTGGCCTGGGCCCTCACCGAGGTAGGCGTCATCCCCAAAAAGGCAGCTGAGAAAATCGGGGAAAAAGCCTCCACCCGCTATGTGAAGCTGGAGAGGGTGAAGGAAATCGAGAAAACCATCAAGCATGACATCATGGCCGTGGTGGAGGCTTTAGCTGAAGTCTGCGGGGAAGACGGAGGCTACGTCCACTACGGAGCCACCAGCAGCGACATCCTCGACACCGCCACAGGTCTCCAGTTTAAAGAAGCCTTGGTTGTCTTGGAATCGAAGCTCAACATGTTGGAAGGAGTTCTGTTGGAGCTCAGCTGGAAGCATAGGAAAACCTTGATGGTGGGCAGAACCCATGGACAGCACGCACTCCCCATGACCTTGGGGTTGAAGTTCGCCGTCTGGTTGAGGGAGGTATCCCGCCACATCCAAAGGCTGAGGGAAGGGCGGAAAAGGTTCTTGGTGGGGAAGCTCACCGGGGCGGTGGGAACCCAGGCAGGCTTCGGCCCTGAAGGTTTAACCGTTCAGAAGCTGACCATGGAACGCTTGGGGCTTCACCCCGTGGAGGCCTCCACCCAAATAGTTCAAAGGGACCGGTACGCTGAGCTCATCTGCCTCCTAGCCTTGGTTGCCTCCAGCCTCGACAAGTTCGCCGCTGAAATCCGGGAGCTGCAGAGGACGGAGATAGGGGAGCTGCAGGAGCCCTTCGACGTGGGAAGACAGGTGGGAAGTTCGACGATGCCCCACAAGGTTAACCCCATTCATTCGGAGAGAGTCTGCGGCTTGGCCAAGCTGATGAGGGGCTTAGTGGTGCCGGCGTTGGAGAACATACCCAGCTGGCAGGAGCGGGACTTGACCAACTCCTCGGCGGAGAGGTTTCTGCTGCCCACCGCCTTCATCACCCTCGACTACATGCTCAGCCTCATCTGCCAAGTCTTGAAAGGCTTGAAGGTGAATGAAGAGAGAATGTTGGAAAACCTGAACCTCACCCAGGGAAGGATCATGTCTGAGTCCCTCATGCTGGCCTTAACCAAAAAGGGGCTGGGAAGACAGGAAGCCCACCGTGTCCTCCGAGGTTTGGTTATGAAGAGCTGGGCGGAGAAAAAACCCTTAAAGGAAATCGTCCTAGCCGACGAGCAGGTGAGAAGCCGCCTCAGCGAGGAGGAGATAAACAGAGCCCTAGACCCCAACGCCTACCTAGGGACGGCGGTGGAGCAGGTGGAGCTCGCCGTCGAAAAAACAAGGTCTGAGAGGGAAAGCCGAGGGGTCTCATCGGCCTTACTTTAAAGGCACATACATGGAACTCCGGCTGGCTCCGATGCCGGGGTTTCCGTGGACAACCTTCTTGATGGTGACGGCGAACTCGCCTAGAAGATGTCCCACCATCTCCGGCTTGATCTCCACGGGGACGAATTCTTTTCCGTTGTGAACCGCTATGGTTACCCCCACCATCTCGGGGAGGATGACCATGTCCCGGCAGTGAGTCTTCAAGAGGGGCGCTCCTCCAGAGGCTTTCCCAGCCCTTTTAAGGTTACGGATGGCCTCCAGCAGTTTCCTGTTCTCAGGGGAAAGACCTCTCAGCAGTTTTCTCCGAGCCTTAGAAGGTAGCAGAGCGACGAAGTTGTCCATGGGCATCTGCTGTAGCTGCTCCAATGTGTAGCCTCTATAACGAAATTCCCTAGGCATCCTTCGTCAACCATCCACCATACGCATCATTGCCCAGCCTGCTTTAAGCTTTTCCCACCCGGCTTGGCGCCTCAGGCAAATTTAACCCTAGCCTTTCTGCCCCGGCCGGTCTTCCTAGGGGCGATGAGCCCCACCTTCTGCCCCGGCGGAGCCGTCCGAGGAACGGAGCCGGGCATACGGCGGAGAGCAGCGATCATTCTGTTGCTTTTGGTCAGGGGATACTTCCGCCCCCGGGCTCTCATGAGGTAGTATTTTTCACCCGCCTTCATGAAGGGCTTCTCCGTTCTCCCCCCCGCAGCCGCAACTCCTATGGTGGCTAGGCTGCTGCTGTGGACGGTGATGACCTTCCCCGAAGCCAGTCTGAGGGTGGTTCCCGCGGGAGTGTGAGCGATGACCGTGGCATGGCTGCCGGAGGACCTAGCAAACTTCCCCCCATCGGCGGGCTGCTTTTCCACGTTGTAAACCGTGGAGCCTTCGGGGACTTGGGCTAAGGGCACGATGTTTCCCACCTCCAAGGAGGCTGCTCCCCCTATCCGGATTTCCTTCCCCTCATACAGGCCTTCTCCAGCGATATTGTAGAAGGTTCTGCCGTCTTCGCAGCGGATTAAAGCCAAAGGAGCGCCTCTGCCAGGGTCGTGAAGGATTCGCTCCACCCGCGCTCTCATGCCCTCTTGGGTTAGGGCTGCGAAGGGCGGATAGCGGGCTGGCGCTACTCTCCTTAGGGTGGCAGCTCGGAAGGTGGGGGTGCCTCTTCCCCTTCTTTGAACCCTCAACCGTTTACCCATTTATCTTTCACTGAGCTTTTTTTAGATGTTTTCCAGCCTTTTACGGTTTTTGCAGGCTTCAACGTATAAGTTTTTCTGGAATTTAAACGTTTCAGCAAAACTATATGTGCATAAATATTCTAGAGCAAAAATGTGCTAGCCTAGAAGAATTTAAGAAGGCTGGCTAACTCCATGGCCCGGAAGAGGCCCCTTCAGCCACCTACCCCGGGCAGAGACCCGGCTGGCTTTATGGTAGATGGGCATGCCTATACGGTTCATGGGTTTATCCCCCAGAAACATGGCAGCCTAAAGATGAAGCTAAGCTTCTAGAAGACCAAAAGGCCTTTTTTGGAGACGCGGATCGGGGTCCCTCCGCGAAGAACTCAAGAGGAACGACAAAAGACTCAAAGAATTGAAAAAGTGGAAGCTGAGGATGAAAAGGAATGCTCTGCAGAATAGCCGTTGCAATCGACGGAAACCGAGGCTTGGAAGATACCGTATCCCGCTTCTTCGGCAGAGCCAGCACTTTCACCATAATAGACTTTGAAGACGACGTTGCCAAAATCGTAAAGGCTCTTCCAAACCCTTCAGCACCTCACCGTCATGGTACTGGGCGGATGGTTGTGATGTTGCTGGTTGACGTAGGCGTAAGCTTGGTGATCGCGAGGAAACCGGCCCGGGGGCATCCCAGCATCTTGCTCAACATAAGATAAACAAAATCATAGCTAAGCCCGGAACCAAAGTTGCTGAAGCCATCAAAAAAGTGCACTATACTAAATCCCTTCCAGAACCCTTTTAGACATTGGCAGAGAGGTAGAGAGCGGTGCCTTATGGCTGGTTATCGCTGGCGTTGGCGCCGTCGATTTGAGCCGGGGCGCCCCATAAAGCCAAGAACCTTAGAGAAAGAGCCTGAAATAACCCGTTTTGTCCCCTTCATTCCGAAGGAAAAAGCGGAAAACTACGTAAAAGAACCTGTGACGATGACCTATGATGAGTTTGAATACCTCCGGCTGGTTGATTACATGGGTTTGATGCAGGAGGAGGCAGCTCGCCGGATGGGAGTTTCCAGAGGCACAATATGGCGTTGCCTAGATAGCGTTAGGAAAAAAGTGGCGAGCATGATAGAGGAAGGGCGGGAACTTGTAATCAGCAGTTAGAATCGTTTCCGAAACCAGCGGTGCCGGCACTTTTACCATATTCTTATTTTTAGCGGTCGAGTCGGGCAGTAGGTGATGATGACCTCCAATGTTTCTTCATTCTCTTTAAGGGTCCCCCACCTGCTCCACTTATCCTTTTTGAGAGGGTCCTCCTCCGAAAAGCCGGAAGACTTCCAGACGGCGAACAAGATCTGTTTTGTAACCTCGTAAACATTTCCAGAATAAGGCCCTACTTTCACCGAGAGGTCTTTCAGTCGAGGAGGTGCCAGTTCCAAGGTCTTTGTTCCCGCGGCGAAAGCCGAGAGGCTGCGTATTACATGGACGGGGAAGATTTCCCCCTTCTCAAACTTCTCCCTCACCTTGTCCATTCCGATGAGCAGATTTTCCAGAATTTCTACGGTGGGCAGGTTCTCTTTCATCTGTCCTACAAGCCGCTCAGTGAGTTCAGCGTCTCCTTCCCTTACGCTGTCATGGAGTTTTTGAAAATCGTTCAGGGACATTCCACCTATACAATGAAGTTTTGCCATATTTTAGATTCTCGGTTCCAATCCTCAAGAAGCACGGCAAAGGTGAGAAGGTTGCGAACATTTTAGGAAGGCGTACCGGATGGTTTGCCGCTTAACGCAGGTAATTTGGATTTATATTTTTCAGAAGGGATATCCGTATAGGCATAAATTGTAGCGAATGCCCTTTCAGGGTTAGAGCAATGTATGAGCAACTCAGGAGAGATTTCCTCAAGCTTCTAGCCTCCATAGGCATGATGGATAAACCTGTAGAGTGCGTTGCACTTGGCAGTGACTTCGTTAAACTACCATCCAAGGAATACGCGCTTATGAAGGGAAAAGAAGTTATCGTCCACTGCCAGCTCAACGGTTTCTGCGGCCAAGCCTTCACGGACAAGCCTAAGACTTTCCACGGGAAACTCGTCGACGTAGCCGATCTAGCGTTAGGCGACTCGGGGGATAGGTCGATATTCTTTTCGGTGCTTAACGCCCTAATGCACAGCTTAGGGGAAATCGACTGCACAGTTCACTGCAGAAGTCACGATGCGGAACGATGCGGGCTTCTGCTAGTCAAAAAGATCCGGCAAAGCTTTGGAAAGGTAAAGACGGTGGCCCACATCGGCTACCAGCCGGGCCACGTTAAGGCTACCTCCAACGCCTTCGACATCGTCTACGTAACTGACCTTAACCCTGAAAACGTTGGAAAGGTTAAGTGGGGGGTTGAGATTCTCGACAGCTCCATGAGTGAGAATGTCATAAAGAAAGCAGATGTCACATGTATAACCGGCAGCGCAATCGTCAACGGCACGCTGCCTGAGATTCTCAGGCAGTGCAACAGGTACTGCAAAAGATATGTCTTGTACGGTGTTACGGTGAAGGGCGCTGCTAAACTTTTAGGCTTAGAAGTATTCTGCCCCTTCGGCAGAAATAAACTCTGAGTTTCATCAGAAACTTACCGTTCGCCTAGGTTCTGGAAAAGTGATACTTTAACACGCTCAGCCTTCTCCATCCACCGTTGCCACGTATTCTCAGAATAGGGGGTATACTTTGTCGCCTGCTTCAACGTGGCTACATATCCGTATTTGTCGAATATCTTTTTGGCGGTTTCGGATGTGGATACAAAATCTAGGAATACCTCGCTTGCCTTCCTGTCTTCGGTGTAAACCGACACAGCGGCGGGTATGAATGATACCTCCGGAATTTTCTCAGGGCTGATCCATACGATGTCTACCTTGTCAGGGTTCCAGTAGTAGAAAACATGCCAGCTTACGGTGGCGTCCACGTTTCCTAAGATCACGTAGGATACAGCTTTCTCCCCGCTTTCCGCTTCCACAAACCTGCCGTCAACTTCCTCCCATAGGCCGTTGTACTCAAGCAGTTTCTTTACAAACAAGCCTACACCGTAATCCGGATTTGTGAGGCTGAGCTTGATATCTGGCTTAACTAGGTTTTCAAGGCATGTTATGTTTTTAGGATTTCCTTCAGGGACCAGTATGACCGGAACCAGATAGGCAAGTATCCGTACAGTGGCAGGGTCGACGGCGCCCTTCTCTATCGCCATCTCCATGTCGTAGGGTGTGCCGACGCCTAGGTAAAGGTCTCCGGATTTGCTTATCACCATCGCAGAAAGCAGTTGACCTGCCCCGCCCCAAGTTGCTTCCACTTCCACATCGGTGGCTTCCTCGTACACGGTTATTATTTCGGCTCCGGGAAGCCTAGTCGCTGCGCCCCAAAAGGGTGTTATGACCTTCCTAGGCTCTGAAGCAGTGTAGCATCCGGCGAGGAATCCTGAGAAGCCTGAAGCTACTCCGACTATTACTGCCAGAAGGATGGCGGCGGCTTTCATAAAAAACAGGTTAACATAAGTAGTTAATAAAGACTATTAGTAAACTAAATTGTTTATAATAGACCCAGAATCACCCCGGCTTGATGATGGTGAATCTGACCGCCGGCTTTATCTGAGGCGTTCCTCCCCCTTCAGCAATTATCTGAAACAGTTTCTCCGGGTCGGTTACCCGGATTCCCCCTATAAGTTTAACTCCTCGACAGAACAGGGGGTCGGGGATAAGGCTGGCGGAAGGCCCTGAGATGGCGATCTCCCTAGCTTTTCGGGATAGTTCTAGAAGGCGGTCTATGGTGCCGTTAGCGATAGCGCTTCCGGTAATTATAACCACTGAGGCTTTAGGAATAATCTCCTCACCCGCCAAGTCAGGGAAGACGTTTTCCTCCCGCATGGGGTTTCTTTCTAGGATGTAGAGGCTGCGGGTCTTAGACTTGATGGCGGGGATGAAGGGCTTTATGTTCCCCACCATGGCGACGGTGTCGCCTTCTCTTATTTCAATTTCATCTATGAGGTTTCTTTCTTCAAAGCGGTACCTTTGAGGCTTTTCCTCGAACACTATCTGGGATAGGGCGTTTAAGGCAGCCACACCTACCACTTTTTCACCCAGATCCCATGATTCGCTGAGATGCGCCAAGTCAAGGGCAGGGCTACCGGCTAAGCTTCCCGCCCGCCTCACCACTTGGCAGCATTGAATCGCCATTTCAGCTTGAAGACTATGGCAGACACCGGCGTGGCCTGTGGTCAACTTGACCCCCGTATAACCCAGCCCTAGGCAGACTTTCTCAACCTTAACCTCTCCTATACGAGATATCTCCCTCTCTAAAATATCTAGGACTTCGCTTACGATTCTCCTTGACATTTTATATCCCTCTTCAACTTTGTATTTTTACAACATCTCCGGTTTTTATGGGAACACAACGTTCCCCGAAGGCACCAGTCAAGCGGTTAACCGCTCTATGACCAGTGCAATGGCAAGGCCTCACCATTTTCAAGTTTAATTTAAGCAGTTCATCTATCGTTGCTTCGATTCTATCCTCATTAGCTTTAAGCAAGTGGAAGCCGCCGAGCACAGCGTAGACATTGCTTACACCTGTTATCTTTTGTGCATGTTTAATAGTATTGATTAAACCTGAGTGAGCACAACCTGAAATGACTACAAGACCCTTACCGTCTAAACTGACGACAAGTGCTTGGTCGTCTTGAAAGATGTCCTGCTTGAACATTCCCTCCTCCACCGTCAGAAACTCATCAACCTTTTCAAATTTTACTTTACGTTCTATCTCCCCCGTCGTCATAACTCCCTTGGCGATGGTAACAGGGTTGGAGGCGAAAAGTAACGCTGCGGCTGTTTCAACGTTGGATTGCTTAAACGATGCTCCAATATACCGCAGAGAAGGTTTGTAAGAGAATTTTGGATTGAAGATTTTTGGGTGCGCTACCACCGGAATTTGCTTGCTTATTCGCTTTAAGAGCTCTTGGAGGCCGCCGACATGATCGTAATGCCCGTGGCTGAGGACTATGGCATCTATTTTATTTACGTCAAGATTTAGTATGTTGATATTATGGGATATAACCTCCGGGGAAGGACCAGTATCCATCATTATCGCAACTTCCTGCAACTCATCTATTTTTACTTCCACAAAGATGCATAGTCCATGCTTAGCTAAAAGTTGCGGGTTTTCTAAGCTAGTTGAATCTTCTACCACTACCGTTAAACGTAACTCTTTAACCGTCTGCTCTCACCTTACTGTTTCATAATAGATTTCCCCATGAAGCCTTACCGAGGTAACTCCTCCCGAAGCCACTAGTTTATTTATGTAAAACTTCACGTTTCCTTCATTTACACCGAACGCTTCTGCTAGGTCGACTAGCCGGCAGGGCCTCCGTTTTAAAAGACCTAATATCTCCGTTTCTAAAACTGAATCCTTCTTTTTCCTTTCCTTCATTTGGCCATGGTTGCCTTTGGCGAGTATCCTAACCCTCGGTAATACTTCCGTCATAATCCTTGATATTTCTTTAATCTCTGATAAATGAAGGGGTGTTACATCCTCTCGAGACGGCGGTCTTGTCGGTGTATTTATTTGAACTTCATCCGGGTCTATGCTGCTGGCGATTTCTGCTAGGCGTTTAACCGTGGCATATTGATGGTTGGTATTCTTGTCTGTGGCTGATTTCAGGAACATCATTTGCAATGCCAGTCTTCCAAAGGTTTCCCGCCTTAACGCCCTTAACCCCTTAACGACGGATGTCAACTTCAAATTCTCGGCTGGGCGGTTGATAGATTCGAATAAGTGTTGAGTGGGCGCATCCAACTTTGCTATAACCAGGTCTGCCTCAGCTAAATTTGCTCTCACATCTTTACGGCAGACTAGGGAAGCGTTGGTTAAAACAACTACAGGTTTACTGGAGCCTACGATATTTTTAACATGATCAATCATTTCACCAAGCTGTAAGTTTAACGTAGGCTCACCAGATCCAGAGAAGGTCACATGGTCGATGCTCTCTAGAGGGGTACTTTCTAAAGTCTTCTCCAAATCTTCCATAATCTTTTCCACTGTGACGGTTGTCTTTAACTCTTCAGGTTTTGAAACTTTTTTTGCGGTTCTACCCAACTGACAGTAGATACAGTCAAAGGTGCAGGTTTTCGGCGGCATTAACGGGTCTATTCCTAGCGATAGTCCCAAACGCCATGAAGGAACAGGACCGTATACCGTTGAAGGAGATGGCATTTACTTTTCAGCTTCCTTTAGGCTGATTGGTTCAGAGTATCTAGAACCTTGTTCCATATTTCCTCTATTTTTTTTGAGATTTCGCTGTTTGGGGAATATTCGATCACAGTTTTTCCTGCAACCATTGCTTCTGTTACCATAGGGTCGAAAGGTATCTTTCCCACAACATCTATTCCTTTTCGCTTACACATTTCAATTATTTTCTCTGTATTTTCTTTATTGATGTTGTACATGTTTATGCAAACAAGAGAAAACACCCTAAAATGCTCAGCTACGCCTAAGATTCTCTCTAGGTCATGCAGCCCAGACACAGTAGGCTCGGTAACCACCACAACCAAGTTAACCCCAGTAAGCGATGCTATTACTGGGCACCCGATACCAGGGGGGCCGTCTATCAGTATTAAGCTTCTACTCTCATTTTCAGCTATTTGTTTGGCATTATTTCTTACATGTGTGACCAGTTTACCTGAGTTTTCTTCCGCAATACCTAACCTTGCATGAGCCATAGGGCCAAATCTAGTTTTGGAAATAAACGCTTGCCCAGATACTTTCTCCTTAAGACTTATCGCGCTTGTTGGACAAATATAGGCACAGACACCGCATCCTTCACAAAGGTTAAGGTTGACTGTAAACTCTTTTATTGCGTTAAATCTGCAAGCTTCTTCGCATTTTCCGCATTTCGTACATGCCAACTCGTCGATTATAGGAATCCTAGATCCCCTGAATTCATGCTTAGCCACCGCCCTCGGTTCTAGAAGTAGATGAAGGTCAGCTGCGTCTACATCGCAGTCGGCCACTACAACGTTTTTTGCCAGAGCCGCAAAGGAAGCGGTAAGTGTTGTTTTTCCTGTTCCTCCCTTCCCGCTGATTATGGCTATCTGCTTCATCTGCCTTCATACATCCTAATATTTTCGAAGAGTGCTAGAAATCTACTTTTCCACTCAGGCATTTCTGTTATGAAGGGTATACCACGGGAGTATAGTTCCGCTATTCTTCTTTTGAACGGTATTTCCAGTAGGATCGGAATCTTTTCCTTTTCACAGTATTCGTAAAGTTTTTCATCGCCGATCCCAGAGCGGTTTACAACAATCCCTAAAGGAATGGAAATTTTCCTTAAAACATCAACCATCAATTTTAAGTCATGTAAACCGAAGGGTGTAGGGTCTGTGACAAGAATACAGTAGTCACTGCCATACACCGAAGCTATCACAGGGCAAGCGGTTCCGGGTGGGGCATCAATTATCGTTATCTTGCCGGGATCTTTTTCTCTCCTAACTTCTCTTATCACCGGCTTGGACATCGGTTCTCCTACATTCAACTCTCCATATACTATCTCTATGTTTTTGGCAGCAGTTCCTTTCTTAACTACGCCTATCTTTCTCTTCTTCTCACTTATAGTACCCTTAGGGCAGACAAGAAAGCATCCACCGCAGCCATGACATAATTTCGGGAAAACCAGTATCTTCTTTGCAATCACGGCAATTGCGTGGAATTCGCAAAATTCAGAACATTTTCCACAATAATCACAAAGCTTCTCGTCAACTTTAGGCACTGGTATGTAAACATTTCTGACGCCGTTAACTTGCGGGTTTAAGAAAATGTGAACGTTAGGCTCCTCTACGTCGCAATCTAAAAGCTGAACATTTTCAAGTGAAAGTGCTAGGTTTACGGCTACAGTGGTTTTTCCTGTTCCTCCTTTACCACTTGCCACCGCTATATTCATGATAGATCATTCATGGTGTCGATGCATTCTACATGCATTTTCATCAGTAGCTACTTGAAGCTTTCCAGCTTGCCATGCTTGAATGGCGTTTCGCACTGTTCCGTATGCACCAACATAAACCTCAATACCATATTGCTCAAACATTTGTATGGCTCTCGGCCCTAGACTAGAGCAAAGCATTGCATCTACACCTTCACTTGCCATTATTTCAGGTGGATAGCCAGAACCACCCATATGTTCACTTGTGTTTGGAATTATTTTTACTTCATTTGCAGTCAAGTCCACGATGGTGAAGGTTGGTGCCCTTCCAAAGTGTTCACTTACATATTCATCCATACCTCTATTTCCCTTTGTTGGGATGGCTACTTTCATTTTTTTCCTCCTCTATACATGTGCCTATTTCTGTGTTTTTAGTTCTTCCACTCTTTTTCTTAACCAGTTTAGCTGCTCTTCCAAGAGCTTCTTCTGTTCTTCCAGAAATCTCACTTCCTCTTCCCTTGAAAGCCATGGTTGCCCATACCAAGCTGTAAAGGGAGTTATGGACCCATAGATTCCTGTCCACCACCATCGGGGAAGCCAAGGGAACCACCTACACCTACTCCAACCCCAGTAAGGGTACGGCATTATAAACCAACCCCATAGACCCATACCGTAAGGCAAGACAACCACCCCCTCAAGAGGTTTTCGGACATTAAAAAATTGCAAATGCACAAAATATAAATCTTACTCTCATTAAAAGCTTAAGTTATGACGACAACCTGCTACAATGAACAGGTAAAGCTCTAACATGGATTTTTAACTTCATAGGCACCTTAATGGGTATAAAAGCTGTTGTGAATTAATTAAAACTACTATTTTTCTTGGTGATGTTTTATCTTACCTATACATTTAACTTCATCAGTAGTTCTGCCTATGAATAACATCGGAAAAGCTATGTCTGAGGTACAGCATGGAATTAAAACTGAAACAAATATTATTGCAAAACCTATTGGCAGTATTTGAATTAAAGGTAATTCTCCATAACCGACCATGTAAAATGTTGATGCTAAAGCCGAAACAAGAACATGGGAGCTATGTGAGAATAAGCTCGATTTTCTTGTGAGTTCGGTGAATAAGATCCCAAAAACAACTCCAATAAAAGCTGCTGGAAAAACTATTTGCGGATGAGTTAAAATACAGACATGAAATTCCACTTCTTCAATAGATAATAAACCCAAATACGGAAAAATTATGTCAGAAATACTGCAAATGCCTAGAGACCCAAACATACCAATTAAAAACGCCTCAGAAACTTGTTTTTTATGCCTCCAAAAAACAGACGCAGTTGCGGTTGCACTCAATAATATATGAAGTGGATGAAAAACGTGAAAAATAGCCTCCGATAAGCTTAAAGATGTTGGTAAAAGGAATGAGAAAACCATGGCAGTTGAGATACCGATAACAGTTCCTATAAAGGTAAAAGGTGAATGATATTTTAACTCGAGCAGGATATGTCTTATCATCAACCTTTCCCAGTTTATCCTATAAAAAATAAAGTTTATCCAATTTATGGTTCAGGCATGACTTCGTGGCCCTCTAGGTTCTTGTCCTCTGCAGGTGCAACGTTGCTCTGGAACTCAAGAGCATTTTTTAAGGTAACAGCCTGCTTTATTATTGACGTGCTTTTTTCATACTAAGGGGATTTTATCGATTCGTATTAATGCTCAAGTGGCAATAGTGAGTTCGCGTCCCTCAGCAAGCATTGCCGCAACCTTTCTTCTAGCACTGTCCAAGCAACGCCATACCGTACCCCTAGATATTCCCATCTGTTTAGACGCCTCCTCTTGTAATAAGCCTAAATAGTCAATAAGCCTAAGAGCTTCAAATTCATCTTGAGACATAACGATAGGTTCTTTTCCGTGTGAATCAACTTTTTCCGGCGGAATTACGGGAACAAACCGTGTTATGATCGGCTGCTTTCCTATAGTTCTCGGCTTCATGGGGCGTCCGGGTCCTCGTCCCCCTCTCCAACGCCATTGATATCCAGCCATAAGCACCGCCTTTACTTATTGGTTATTAATACGAAGGTTTCCCTATATTCTTTTAACAGCAATCCTAAAGATGCTCTTTAAGTTTGGGCAGTTGCATCATTCTATCATTTGACTCTCTTGCATTTATTTTGTAGATGTATCGCATAAATTTCCTTAACCGTTTTACCGTTGAAGGATTAATACAATGCTCAACTAAGCATGCATTCTCTTCAGCTATTTCCTCGCTTAAACCTAGAGCGATAAAAAATTCTTTTAGAATTGTGTGGTTTTGTTTTATAGTCCTCGCCAGCTTTTCGCCTTTCGGTGTAAGCTTTACTCCTTTACGTTTTTCGTAGACAACTAACTTGTTCCGATGTAGTTTCTGTAGCATTTCAGTGACGCTGGGCGGTCGGACTTTTAAGGCGAAGGAGATCTCGAGGTTTCTGGCGTAGCCCTTTTTTGTCGAATTGTATATTGCTTCTAAGTAATCTTCAACACTCTTAGACCTCTTTGCTTTGGTTATCTTTGATATCTTAACTTCATGAGACATGTTTATGTTGTTTGGCAACGCTGATTCGCCAAAACCTGTCTCACTTGTATTATCACGTTTACTCCAGAATCTGCAACAGTCTTTACAACGATAGGTTTGGTTACATGTTCATAGGATGTAGCTGAATTAGGTACTTCCACATTTTTAGTTGTCCTTTACGATATCCGTGAGGGTGAATGTAACAGTCTTACCGAATACGTTTGATACAATAATCTAAGTCTCCTTTAGCTGGCTACGGTTATTCGAGCTCTTTCTTTGTCCATCTACTTACCGGAAGGCGTTATGAGGTCTATCAGCCGTTTATGTGGAGGTCTTTTTTTGCTCTACGAGTTTCTTCAACTCTTCGATTCTAGCCTCTACGCCTTTGACTTCATCGCCTAGGTTTTTCCTGTAGTCTTCGAGTGAAGTTAGTTCTTCTTCAGGTGACGGAGTACCGTAGGGTATCGGCGGGTAACCGTAGGGTGCAACTGGATAGTATGATGGAATTTACTGCTGTTGCCGGGTTGAGGTGCTCTCGCGTAATTTTTCCAGTTTCCTTTTCGTGGCATCCAGTTGGGATTCGATGGCCTTCACTTGATGCTCGAGCATCTGTCTTTCCTGTTCCTTTGTTACCGGGATGCCTAGCGATGGCGTCGGTGCTGTCGACGGAACAGCAGTCGGAGAAGTAAGTGCTTGTGTTCTGAGGTATTCACGGTACTGCGGCACTAATCCGCTTACCATCAACCATTCAGCAGTTGGAGGCAGCCCTGTCGGGGATCTGCCCACCCATCCGGGAGAATAACCGAACCTCATCCATCCGGGCAGACCTGTGGCGTAATACATTCTTCTCCATCTATAACCCATGTCTTTCACCACCAGAGGGGAGGGAATCTATACTGTTGAGCGGTGGCTAGATAACCTAAGTACGGCCAAGGCGCGTAAGCCGGATAGCCGAGCGGTGGTGAGTATGGACCGTAGGCTTGATATCTGAAAGGTGGATATCCATAGTAGCTGGGATACCCGTATTGGCTCCAGATATAGGGTGCGAGGAGCCACCAATATGCTCCTCTGCCGAACCACCACCCCGGTCTCTGCCAAGGAGGCAGGTAGCTGAACGGGCCTCTTCCTGGCCATGGACCAGCCCATCCGCCACGACCTCGACCGAACCAACCCCAAGCCATTTATATTTAGCTCTCCTCTCAATTATGTGTTTTTGCACATAACATTTTGTGCAATAGCAATATTTATATTTTGTGGTAATGCACATATTCTTAAAAGGAGGCATGATGGATGAAGATTTGTGTAAGCGCTGTTTCCGGCGATTTAGACGCTCAAATTGACCCGCGATTCGGAAGATGCCAGTGTTTTGTAATAGTTAACAGCGAAACCATGGAGTTTGAGGCCATACCCAACATCAGCGCAGGTGCTATGGGCGGCGCCGGAATCCAAGCAGCACAAACAGTTGCAAACAAAGGAGTAAAAGTAGTCATAACAGGAAACGTCGGCCCCAACGCCTACCAGGTCCTCTCATCAGCAGGAATCGAACTCATAACGGGTGCATCAGGCACGGTCAGGGAGGCTGTTGAGAGATTCAAGAAAGGTCAACTAACCGCTACCGGCGGCCCTACCGCTCCCATGGGTTTTGGAATGGGCTCAGGTATGGGCCGCGGAAGAGGCGTGGGCCGAGGTATGGGCCGGGGAAGAGGACAGATTACCCCGCCTTATCCCACTCAACCACCAACCGGTATCTCTTCCGTGGCAGATCGCTCTGCGTCAAAGGAGCAAGAAATGCAGATGCTTGAAAACCATATAAAAAACCTACAGCAGCAGCTGGAACAGGTTAAGAAAAGAATGGAAGAACTTGAGAAAGGGTAAATTCAGGTGGGCTGCCCACGAAAGACCGAAGAAAAGAAATTGAAGAACAAGAACACTGCATCAAAACCTCAATGGCAAGGGTCAAACATAAACTGGTCATTCTAAGCGGTAAAGGTGGCGTTGGGAAAAGCACGGTAACAGGAAACTTGGCAACTGCCCTAGCATGGAAGGGTCGACCAAACCTAATAGGCATTCTAGATGCCGACATCATGAAGCCCGTTATATCTAAGATGCGAGGCAAGGAAGGGACGGCTAAACATCTTCCCAGCGAGAATTCCGAATGCCATAAAAAATATAGCCGTATGCCGTTGAAAACGCAAACTTTCTTCCACAATTTATATGAGTTCCAATCTGCTCAGGACTTGTATTCCCTCTATCTTCTTCGGGACAGTATGGTTAGCAAAAGCGATTGATGCCCTTCAACGAATCGCTTTAATTCATTTGCCCATGGGTTAGCGGTTGGTCCTTTAGAGGATGCCCAGCTTTATGGCTATTTCTGAAGCCTTAAATTCGGGTTTAAGCTTGATGAAGGCTTTCTTCTGCCCTCTGGGGGTTATGACAGTGTTCACCTTCTCCACGCCTACCTTGTAGAGGGTTTCCACCGTCCTCTTTATCTGCTCCTTACCCGCCCTCCTGTCGACGACGAAGACCAGCTTGTTTTCGGTTTCGATGAGGGCCACAGCATCCTCGGTTATCACCGGATGAAGGATGACCTTATGGGGGCTGAGCTTCAAAACCCAGGCACCTCCTTCAAGAGAAAAGCTCTCCCAGCCTCTTAAAGGCTGACTCGCTCCAAATCGTAAGCCGTCCGGGATGGGCTCCGGGGGCGAGAAGCTCCGCGTTGAGGCTTTCCACCTTCGCCACGTCGACTCCGGGGATGTTGGAGGCTGCTCTTCTGAGAGTTCCGTCTCCCTGAACTACGATGAGGGGGCCCTTCTTCTGCTTTAGTTTTCTGCCTCTGAGTTTACCTTTGCCGCTTCGAACCTTACGGCTTTCCTCCACCCGCTCCAACTCCGCCTGCAACCCCAAGACCCTCAGAACCATTCGCAGGGTTCCCGTACGCTTGATTCCCTCCAATTCGTCCTGAACCACTAGGGGCAGACTTTTAACAGCGTCTATCCTATGCCCTCGGGCCTCCACCAGTTCCCTCTGAGCGGAGGCGGCGATGGCTGACTTCAACGCCAGTTTTCTCTCCTTCTCGTTGATGTGTTTCAGAATATTCTTCCAAGCCACAGGCGGATGAGCCAGTCTCCCCCCGACTGTTCCAGGGGCAAAGGCCCCTTGGCCGGCTCTGGGGGTACCGCGGCCTTTGACCCGGGGGATCCTAGCTATTCCCAACCCTACACCCAAGGACTGGGCGGTGGTTCTCTTTCCAGCCATGGGGTCCCGGCCTTGGGGTTGATGTCTCCGACTCTGCAGGGCCACCACAGCTCTTTTGATCACATCCGGCCTGATGGGGGTTGCCAGCACTTTGGGCGGTGAAACCTCGCCTCTCACTCTCCCCCTCAAGTCGTATATGGGGAGGTTCCCCGGCTTCACAGAGACCTCCTCAACCTCGGCAGCCTCCTCTTCTTCCTCGGCTTCTTCTTCCAACTCTATTTTTGGCATAAGCCAGCCTCGCCTCTTTAGACATGCAGGTAGGTGATTTCAGGCTTCAAAATTTTCTCAGGAGCCCTTACCGCGTGCCTAAGCCTGATGAGGCGCTTGGGAGGTCCGGGGATGCTTCCCTTCAAAAGAATGTAGGGGCCTTTCACCCTTCCATACCTGAGAAAGCCGCCTTTGGGGGTGATTTCAGAGCCGTTCACCCCTATCTTCACGATTTTCTTGTTCAGCTCTGTTCTCCGCGCGAAACCTAGCTGGCCGGCTCTGGGGACGGAGGACATGACTAGAGCTGGGTGCCACGGGCCGATGGTGCCCACCCCTCTCACTGTCTTCCTGGATTTCTTTTGGAGGATTCGTATTCCGAAACGTTTCACAGGCCCGGCGAAGCCTTTACCCTTGGTCACGGCTACCGCGTCCACCAGCTGGCCTTCCTGGAAGACTTCGGTGACGGGGACGGTTTTTCCCAGAAGATTTTTGGCAAACTGAAACTTTTCCTCCACAGACTTTCCCCCTAGGGCGATTTCCATGAGCTCAGGCTTTTTCTTACCGATCCCAGCCTCCCGGGGGTTGGTGCAGGCTAAAACTCTGACGTCGCAGGCTCTGTGAAGGTTTTTCTCCAAGTCCGCCAACTTCTCCTTGGGGGACGGCTTGTTAGGCGGCTTCACCAGCCTCCCAAGTTCTTTGGGAAGCTTTTCAGCCCAAACCTCTCCCAGCGTCCTCAGGTCGTCTACGGTGGCTTCGTAGGTCCTGAGGGCACAGATCCGGAGGGGAGGCGTCTCCACGACGGTTAGGGGGCAGAAGACTTCTTTTCCGTAGTCCCTTGAACCGGGCTCGTTTTCTATTACAAAGCCGTAGGTCATTCCCGCTTTGTAGCCTGCGAAGCCTAAGAGTTTGGTCTCCGGAACCTCCGGCCAATAGCGGATTCTAGGAACCAGAGTTTCAGCTCTAGCCCTAGGCCTGAAAGCTAGGGAGCCTCTTCTGGGAGCGTGTTTCTTTCTCCGACCCATCCTTTACCCCTTCACCCTAAAAAGGGGAAACCACATCACAAAAGAGCGAAGATTATTTAAGATTTTCCTAAAAACCCAGAATCTGCGGAAAGCTTTTTTTAACCCTTACTGTTCACCGCAAGCTTATCAGGCGTCCAGCACTTTATTTCACGGTCAGATAAGTAGCGGATCCAGTTTCGCTGAGGATGGAGAAGCTTACCGTCACATCACGACCGGTGACTCTGCGTAGGATAGCTGTTGCAACTATTGCGAGGGGGCATGTGAATTCAGCCTCTTGGGGCGAAGGATGAGTTTCGGCTGCGAACATACAGTTTCGGATCTCAAGCCTGTATTTCTCCGCCTTCACCTCATGGAAACGGACTTCTTTGACCAGTTGCGAACTTTTCAAAGTATCCTCTGCCACCACAAGAGCCCCAGTCAACCCTTCTTCTACAGGCTTGAAACCCTTCCGCCCAAAAAGTTCTACCAGTTCCTCGATAAAGTTGGGTGTAAAGGAAGCGGCTCCAGATTTCAGTATTTGGCCTAAGGTCTTGCAGTAGCTGACGAAAAGCCGATGGAAGAGGGAGGTTATTTCGGCGACACTAATCCAATCCAAGCCGCGGCAGCTAATGATCCCCAGCAGTGATCCGTCCTTGACCACGGGGAGGTGGCGGATTTGCCTTTCGTTCATGAGCCTCAACGCAGCCTCAACCGTTGTGTCCGGAGTACACATGACCACCGGTTTACTCATTGCCTCTTTTACGGTTATGGAAGACCAAGGCTTCCTCAGTTTTACAACAGCACGCGGGTCGTACTGCTTGGCCATAAACTTGAGAAGATCCCTTTCAGTGATGATGCCGACTATTCTTTTCCTATCCATAACGACTAAGCTACCGACATTTTTTTCTTCCATGACCTTAGCCGCTTCACCCAGATTCTGAGCTGGTTTGACGGTTAGGACATTTTTGGTCATAACTTCACTGACTTTCTTGAGAAGCGGAAACCTTTCAGACAATAAGCGCCCTCCAGAAAATTATTGGAGATATACGGAGAGTGATTTATACCTTTATACATTTCCGATATAAAAATTAAAATAATAATATTTGAACCCGCCTTCTACCTCTCCAACAAAAAATTGAAGACAGCCAAGCTGGCGGTGAGGGCTTCCTCCACCCTCACGGTTTCTGTACCCTGCTTACCCACAGTATTCACGGTGTAGTCGAACAGGTCTTCCACCCTAAGCCTCCTCCGAGCTAAGATTTCCCTCAAACCCTCCGTAGGGGAGCCGAAGGCCACCAAGACCTTTCCAGCCCTCCGCCACTCCTCCACTAGGCTTTCCGCCACCCTTTCCAAGGGAGTTCCGAACTTGGAGGTAGCCACGGTTAAGCCGTAGTTTCCCCGCTTCACCACCTCGTCTAAGGGGCGGTTGACGCACTCCACCTGGAAACCCCAGTAGGAGGGAATCTCCTCCAAAGCCACAGGCTTAACGTAGACATCGCCCCCTTCCAAACGGGTAACCTGAACGTTGAGAAGCCTCTCGGAGGGGAGGACACCCTCCAACAGCGCAGGTTTCTCCACGCCTATGTCCACCTGGGGCAGAGTTTTCCCCCTCTTCACCACCAAGCCCTGCCTGACTTCTCCCACCCTCAGATCCCGCACCGATTTTTTGACGGGGTGGTGAGGCGTTCGGAGGGGAGGTAGGATTCCCGCGTAGCGAAGTTCAGGGCTCAACTGGAAAAGCGCCCGTCGGAGATACTGGGGTGTAGCCATGTAGGCTAAGACTCTTTCGACGAACCTCAGCTCGCCTTCTCGCCTTCCCCCCTCATCTTGGTATATGACCACGTAGTCCACTCGGAAGATGGCGAGGGCTCTGCCGATGAGGCCTAGTTTGGAGGTTTTCTCCCTCAGATGCGGTGTGTCAGCCACAACGGAGGCGGGAATGGCCACTGTTAAAGGCGGCTTACGCCTCGGTGCACTCGACTCCATGGACCTTGACTCCGAAAAAATCTCCCAGCCGCTCAACATTAACCTTTATTTCTCCTTACGCCCTCTTGGTTTAAGTGTCGGGTGAAAATTTTTGGAAGAGCTAGACGACCCTGAAGCCGTGGCCTCCGTGGACAGAGGGGGCATGTCCAGGTTTCTGGAGGAGAACCCCGCCCACTACAAGCAGGCCTTGGAAATCGGGGAACAGGCGGAACTGGGAAGTCTGGAGAAGGCCGACGGCTTTGAAAAGATCCTCTTCCTAGGCATGGGCGGCTCCTCCATCGGAGGCAGCCTCATCAAAGACTGGGCTTACGACAGGCTGCCTGTGCCGGTGGAGGTTTGGAGGGACTCCACCCTACCCCGGTACGCGGATGAGAAGACTCTGATAGTTGCCATCAGCTACTCAGGCAACACCTTGGAAACCTTAACTTCCTTCTCGGAGGCGGTGAAGAGAGGCTGCCCCACCCTCGCCCTCAGCTCCGGAGGCTTCCTCCGCGAGCAGTGCCGGGAGTCAGGGCTGCCTCATGTGAAGGTTCCCAAGGGCCTTCAGCCCCGGCAGGCTTTACCCTACCTGATGGTTCCGCCAGCCGTGGTCTTGGAGCGGCTGCGGCTGTTGGATGGCGTGAAGGCTGAAGTGGCGGAGGCTGTGAAGGTGATGGAGGCCATGGCCGGCAGCTTGAAGGTTTCCACGCCCACGGAGAAGAATCCCGCCAAAGCCTTGGCTGTTGAGCTTAAGGGCACTTTGCCCACGGTCTACGGTTTCAGGGAATACGCCAGCGTCGCCTACCGGGTGAAAACTCAGCTCAACGAGAACAGCAAGATGCTCAGCAGGTTCGAGCTTTTCCCGGAGGCCAACCACAACGAGGTTCAAGGCTGGGAGAGGCTTAGCCCTCAGCTGGCTTCGATGCTTTCCGTCCTTCTCCTCCGGGACAGGGAGGAGCCGCCGGACATGAGGGCTAGAATCGAAGCGGCCAAAAGCCTTTTTACCCGCAAGATTCCCCGCGTCCATGAGCTCTACGGAGAGGGCTCTTCGAGGATGGCGAAGATGCTGTCCCTCATCTACCTAGGCGACTATCTCAGCCTCTACCTCGCCGTCCTAAACCAGGTGGACCCCACTCCCGTGGAGTCCATCACCGCATTGAAGAAGGACGTGGAACAACGCCTCTACCCACAAAGGGATCCGCCGTGAAACAAAGCGACAGAGGAGAAGGAGGACTCGCTCCCCCACTCCTGAAGGAAGGGTCTCTGAGAAAAGATCTAAGATGGGCGAGAGAAGTCAGCTGGAGAAGCTTCGGGAAGCAGATACATTTCTATGTTCCCTCCTTCTCCCCTCACCGAAGCCGGCTGGCCTCCGCTCTCCGGGGGAGTTACCCTTCCATCTCCATCACAGGAAGCTTCTGCTCTCTCCGATGCGACCACTGCGGCGGAAAAGTGCTGGAGAACATGCTTTCCGCCACTTCCCCTCAAAAGCTGGCCGAACTCTGCAGAAGCCTGAAAGAGAAAGGCGCTGTGGGATGCCTCATCAGCGGCGGCTGCCAGCCTACGGGGGAAGTTCCCCTCCGCCGGTTCCTCCCAGCCATCAGGTGGGTGAAGAGGGAGCTGGGCTTCCACGTGGCGGTTCACACAGGCGTGGTCAAGGACGAAGAACTGGCTTGGGGGCTGAAGGAGGCCGAGGTGGACGCTGTCCTCGTAGATGTTATCGGCTGTGAGGAGACGGTGAAACAGGTTTACCATGCTGAGCTGGGGGTAGAAGACTACCGGAGGACCCTTCAACTGCTTCATGAGGCGCAGGTTCCCCTAGTGCCTCACGTCCTCGTGGGTCTTCACCACGGAAGACTAAGGGGGGAGTTCAAGGCTTTGAAGCTTATCTCCCGCTACAACCCCCAAGCCCTCATAATCATCGTCCTGAACCCTTTGAAAGGAACAGTCATGGAGTCGGTGACCCCGCCCAGCCCACGGGAAGTAGTTCAGGTAATTATCCATGCAAGAAAACTGATGCCGGCAACCCCCTTGGTCTTGGGGTGCGTAAGGCCTCTGAGGAGGCATAGGGCGGAAACCGACAGGCTGGCCGTAGAGGCTGGTGTGAATGCCATCGCCTTCCCCTCGGAGGAGGCAGTTCGCCTGGCGGAAAAGATGGGCTTAGACGTGAGCTTTTCGCCCTTTTGCTGCTCTCAGGTTTTCAGCGACTTGAGCCAGACTCCGATCCGTCAGCAAATTCAGCATTAATCCTAAGCCAGCTGGGTTACCGTTTCCTGCTAAGCCGGCGTCCTTAAGGCTTTCAGGATGGCGGCGGCGAAGTCTCTGGAGGCGGCTCCGAGGACAGTAACATGGTTTTCGCTGAGGAAGGCGTCGATATGCCTCTCCAGCCCCTCGGCCTCTTCCACCTTGACGCCTCGGAGGGAGGATTCCAGCTTTTCCAAGGCTTCCTCCGGGTGCATGAAAAAGTCCCCGGTAATCCGGATGGAGGAAAGAGCTCCTTCTTTCACGTTCAGGCGGATGCGGATCATCTTCCCTCCCGCCACCTTGTATTCCGCTTCGCAGACAGACATGAGGCTTCACCTCCTGAAGGTCCACTCTCTGGAGGAGTATTTTCGCTTCAGCTTCTCCGCCTCCGCTCTTTCCCCTTCAGTGAGCCGGCCGGGGGTAAGCCTCACCTCCAAGGCTTCCTCGAAGCCTTTTTTCAAGGTTTCCTTCACCCTCTCCAGCTCAGGCTTTCTCCCCGTTTCCTTGAGGAGAGTGGTCACTCTTCCCTCGAAGGCTCGGACGGCTTTGTCGCTGAGCTTTTCTTTGGACACCTTCAACACCCGGAAGATGGTGGGGATGTCCGTCTGGAGCAGGAGAGTTCCATGCTGGAGGATGGAGCCGCTTCTCCTCGTCTGGGCGTTCCCTGAAATCTTCCTCCCCCGGACGGTGATGTCGTTGATGGGGGTGAACTCCGCCTCTACACCCATCTGCCTCAATCCTAAGACCAGTCCCCTGCAAAGAAACCGGTAGGACTCGAGAAAGTCCTTCGGAGTTTTCCCCCAAGATTCAGGCACCACGATGCTGTAGGTTAGCTCCCCTTGCCTATCATGGTAAACCGCCCCGCCTCCTGTTATCCGCCTGATGACGTCGACGCCCAGCTCCCGGCATGCCTCCAAGTCTACTTCCTGCTCCACGCTCTGGAAGAAACCTATGGAGACAGCGGAAGGCTTCCATGTGTAGAGGCGGAGGGTAGGCGGGGAAACCCCTCGGATGCTTCCCTGCAAAACAGCCTCATCCACAGCCATGTTGGTGCAGGCGTCGGAGGCCCCATGGTCTAGGTACCGCCATTCCTCAACTCCCATGTCGAACACCCTTTACAGCTCTGGGAAAATGCTCCCCTCAAAGAGGAAAAAACGGAGATAAATAGTTTTTCACCCTCTAAGTTCCCCATTCAGGTAGGGCTTCAAAGCCGCTGCAATTTCGGAAACTTCCGCCGCCGTTAAGGAGCGGGGATAATTGTAGAAGGGCCCTTTAGGGTCCTCGTTGTAGTAGGGCCGGTTGCACCCTGCGCAGCCTCGAGTTTGGAAGGGCAACCCAGAGGCTACGATGTCCTTCAGCGTGTCGTAGCTTAGGCCGAAGCCGGCTAGGTTGTTTTTTTCCGTGAAGGTCATGTCTTCGAACCTAGCCAGTTCTCGTTCGATGAGGAAGTGGGCCAGCTGAATCTTCCTGTAGCTTACCAAAGACGGTTTAGGCTGGTTCTCCAGCCCCGTTCCGGGGATGGGTGTGAAGGCGAAGAGGCTGGTGAAGACTTCTAGGTCTTTCAGCTCCTGAACAGCGGCCACAGCCTCCCGCTCCGTTTCCCCCAACCCCACCATCAAGTAACTTCCAACCTTGCCTCGCCCGAAGATTTCCACAGCCTTCTCCAACGCGGTGAGACACCCGCTTCGGGTGAAGGGGTTTCCCACCCCCTTGCCCTTCACCCTCTCGAAGACCTCTTCGGTGGCAGCGTCCAAGGGGAAGACAAGCCTGTCTAAGCCGGCTTCCTTCAGAAGCCTAATTTCTTCCTCTTCCAAGGGTTGGCAGGAGAGGGAAACAGGCATCTCCACGGCTTTTCTGAAAACACTCAGGAGGCTTAGGACATCGGCGAACATGCCGGGATAGTTCAAGGTTTGAATGCAGATTCTCTTAACAGCCCCTTCAGCCTCAGCCCGCCTCAGACCTCGGACCACTGCTTGAAGGGGGTGGAGAGGCCAGATTACCCGGGAAAGCATGTCAGCGTGGGAGACGCTGCTCCTCGCTTGGGTGCAGAAGGCACAGTTGGCGAAGCATCCTTGGGGATGGTGGGTTAGAAGATAAGCCACGGTGGGCTTCACGCTTGCGAAGCCCCTTTTCAGGCCTAGGGTAAACTCGGAGCCTCGGGAAACCCTGATAAACCCGGGGGCGCCCTCCATCTTCCGCTCCGCCTTGGCTGGGGGTTTATGAATTAGCTTTGGAAAGGGAATTTATAAAGGACCTCCCCTAAAGTGTTTCTTATCCTCTCGGCAGCTCCTTGGGTATGGGAGGGGAAAGCTGTGAAGGTTGACAGTGTGGAAGTGCGGGAAAACCTCTACTACACCGCGGAGCATGGGTGGGCTTCGCTGGAGGAAGACGGCTTGGTAAGGGTGGGCGTTGCTGACTACGCTCAGAGAATGCTCCACGAAGTTGTCTTCGTCCAGCTGCCGGAGAAGGATGCGGAGGTCAAGCAGAAGGATTCCCTGGGCAGCCTAGAGTCGGTGAAGGCGGTGGCGGAGGTCTACAGTCCCCTCTCAGGCCGGGTTGTGGAAGTCAACGAAGCCTTGAAGGACTCTCCGGAGCTCATCAACCGAGACCCCTACGGCAAGGGCTGGATTGCCCGGCTGAAGCCTAAGGACTTGAAAGAGCTGGAAAGTCTCATGAAAGCGGAGGACTACGCTGAATACGTGAAACAACAGCTTGAAGCTTAGCCTCTTCCGGCTCTTAGGAAACGGCTGCAGAGGCTTTGGTTTAGAGCTTCTAGGGAGAGCCGCCTAACAGTTGGCCTAGGAGAAGCATGGCCATGATGGCTATGAGGGGGATGAACATGAGCAGTCGAACCCACTGCTGCTTCTTCATTCTTTTATTGTATTCAAGAAGACATTTCTTGCTGCAGACAGGCGGATTCTTCTCAGGGCTTATGGATATGTCGCAAACAACACAGTGGCGGTGCTTCTCATACATGACAGCGACCCACCATTAGTAGGTCTCCGACGTTTAAAAAACATACCCTAAAAGGGGCTTTCAGGGATTTATGGTGAGACCTCCGCCTCCTGAGCCGAATTTCACCACAGTCTCCACGAAGGTTTTGATGTTTCCGATGGGCGTGTCCAAGAAGAAATCGCAGCCTGGGGAAACGATGCTGACTCCCTCCTCAATAACCGTCTTCACCGCCCCAGCGATGACTTCCGGGGTTCCGTCCCTCAGGATTTTTTTTGGGGAGATGTTGCCGGCGATGGGATAGCCGGGTTTCGCTGCGTCGACGATTCTCCTCGCCTCCTTGATGGGGGTTGTTTCATCGATGGCCACAGCGTTGGCTCCGCATTCCACCATCATGGGGAGAATCTTCTCCGTGGGGCCGCAGATGTTGAGCACAGTGGGGCATTTCACGCTTTTGACCAGTTTTTTCAGGTAGGGGGCGACAAAGTCCTTGAAGTGGCTGGGCGCTATGACCCCGCAGCAGGCGCCCATCTCGTGGAGGGTGATGACATCCGCGCCGGCCTCCTCGTAGACGCGGGCTTCCTGGATGAAAAGGTCTAGGCTGGCGTCTAGGAAGCTACGGATCTTCTCAGGCTCCTTAACCATGGTTTTGAGAAAGGTGAGAGTGTCCACCAAGTAGTTGCAGAGGCATGTGAAGGGGGGAACCATGAAGACGTTGACGGGGGTTTTCCCTCCAAACTCCTCCTTCAAAATTTTCACAGCCTTAACTACCACGGGCAGCCTCCCAGCCGAAGCGACGTCGCTGGGAATCTTCAGGTCTGAAGGCTCCTTAACCACGAAAGCTTTGACACTGGGCTGCCTCACTTCGCCTTCCGCCTTCTCAGCTTCGAAAAACTCTGGAGGAGCACCCAGCAGTTCGGCTTCCACAACCATGTCGAAGGGGACGGTGACGTTGTCTAAGCCGCAGAGGCGGTGGGCTGCGGAGCCCAGCTTAGCCATTTTTTCAGGCTCCCGGTGGGCTTCAGGCCACCATGCGCCTGTGGCTTCCATGAACTGGAGGGTGGCTGTGGAGGTGAAGTTTACGCAGGGAATTCTATCTGCTTCCCCGCTTCTTCCTTGGAGGACAGCCATAACCCTGTCGTAGGGTTTCATCTGAAAGCCTCAGGTATGTCTTTTCCGCGAATTTTGTTTAAACTTTTCCCTGCTGTTTGGGCATGTTATCCCAGAGGTGGTTGAGGTGGGGGAAAGGGTCCTCCTTGTGGGGGAAAAACATGGACTTCATGAACTCCGATTGGAAGGAAGGGTCCACGGTCAATTCCACATATTTCACCTTCTTCGCAACTTCATAGGCTTCTTCCCTTTTCTCCCTGCTGAGAAGAGCTAACCTCGCCCCGTCGCCCGCCGCGTTCCCCACCGCCTTCACCTTGGCTAGGTCGCAGTCGGGGAACAAGCCTATGGCCATGGAGGCTTCCCTGTCGATGTAGCTTCCGAAAGCCCCTGCCAAGACAACCTCATCCAGCTCCCGGACGCCGAAGTGCTTCATCAAGATTTTAGCCCCTGTGTACATGGCTCCCTTAGCCAGCTGGATGGCTCTCACGTCTTTCTGGGTTACGACGATGTCGGCTCCGATGGCCGTTTCCTCCTTGGGGACGAGAATGAACTCGTAGCCGTCTTCCCCCTGCCTCAGGCGTGGGCTGCGGAGGTCTTTGTTGATGTTTCCGTTTTTCAGAATGACTCCCGCCTTGAACATTTCAGCCATGGCTTCGATGATGCCTGAGCCGCATATGCCCCGGGCCTTTTCGCCCTCGATGGTTTCGTATTCAACCTCCATGCTGTCTGGGTCTATCTTGACTCTCTCAATGGCCCCTGGAGCCGCCCTCATCCCATATTTCATGTGGGCTCCCTCGAAGGCAGGCCCTGTGGCGCAGGAGGCGGAGAGAAGCCGGGTGTTGTTTCCCAAGACCAGCTCCCCGTTGGTTCCGATGTCGATGATGAGTTGAACCTCAGATTTTTTCCAAGGCTCCACTGTGATGAGCACGCCCACGTTGTCAGCCCCCACGAACCCGGCTTCCACGGGGAGAAAGTGAACGTTCCCCGCCTTCCACATGTTCAAGCCCAGCTCCCGGGGTTTCAGGTTAACGGCCCTGTGAACTGTGGGAGGGAAAGGAGACCGGCCTAAAAACTGGGGGTCCAATTTTAGGAAGAGATGGTGCATGCAGGTGTTTCCCACGAGGACAATTTCGTAGATGTCGTCGTAGGTGATCCCCGCATCCCTCGCCGTGTTGAGGAGGATGAGGTTTATGCCCGTGAGAATCTTCGAGTGAAGCTTCTCTAAGCCGTCGGGGTTGGCGATGGTGTAGCTGATCCGGGACATGACATCCTCCCCGAACGGCACTTGGGGGTTCATCATGGAGTAAACCGAAACCAGCTTTCCGGTGGAGAGCTCCAGCAGATAGCCGACCACCGTGGTGGTTCCTATGTCCACAGCTAAGCCGTAGGCCTCCTTAACCAAGCCGGGCTCCACCCGGATGATTTCCCTGGAATCCCAAACAGTGACCGTGACCTTCCAGTTTCCCTCCCTCAAGGTGGAGGGAAGCTCCCGGAGGACGGAGTAATCGATGTTTAAGCCGTCTAGGCCGTAGCTGTCCCTTAAAGCTTCTAGCAGCCTGTCCAAGTCGCCTAGGGGGTCTTGAAGGCTTGGAGGCTTCAGTTCCACGTAGTATTTCTTCACCGCGGGGTCCAGTTTTACAGGGATCTCCCGAACAGGCTTTCGGACAACCTGAACCGCCGCCTTGCTGACCTCGGGCACGAGGGCAACGACATCCCCCCTTATCTCGCTGCAACAAGCCAGCCTGTAGTTGGAGTTAAGCTCTTCATCCCTCAGAAGCTGCTTTTCCTCCAAAGTGAGAGGGGAGAGGTTTTCCATGCCTCTCTCGATGATGACCTTGCACTTGGCGCACCACCGCTCCCCGCCGCACACGCTTTCGATGGGCACTCCCAGCTCTTTGGCAGCGTCCAGCAGCGTCTGCGAGCTACTGAAATATTCTCTTCGCCCACTGGGCTGGAAGACAACCAGATGCTTGTTTGGGGGGCGAGTATTTTCCACGTTGGATGAAGTCATCTCCACCGCCTAGGGAAGCTAGACTCTCTAGGTGCTTGAGAATTTTTAAGGTTTAGTCTCCCTGACTCCCAGCCGGCGTGAGGACGTTGCGGAATGTTCCCCGGGCAGGCTGAAGTCCCGGCCTACTCTTCTCGGGCTGCTGGAGATGTCTTCAGTTCCTTGAGGTGCTGGGGAGTCCAGGCGGCTGTCTTCTCCAAATATTTCATCCGCTTGGCTAGGATGCAGGGTTCCCCCCGTCTTCCCCCCAAAGGCTTCTTAGGCGTGCCCAAGCTGAACATGCACCTGCTCATCACTCCGGCTCCGAGGGCCAAGGCGTCCTCCACGAACACCACCCGGTCGCTTACGGCTCCACGAGGATACAGCCCCAAATCGTCAACGAGCTTCAGGAAGGCCTGAGGTTTCTCGCCTGTTATGCCCGCCCGACCGGTGAGGCCTATGGAGACATCAGCGCCTATCAGCCCCGCTTCCATGGCCAGCTCCACGATGCGGGAGGCCACCCGGGCCATGAGAGCGTCTATCACCCTAAACAGGGCTGGGAGCCCTTGCTCTCGGCGGATTTTCTCCCCCAGCCTGCGGAGCTTGGGGATGTTGCTCCCGTTCACTCCGATGTCGCAGCCTATCAGGAACACGGCTGCCTCCCTAGCAGCCTTAGGGTTCACTGGAACCGTTCCAAACCTTGAACTGTCAGGGGGAATCGCCATTATCCGCAGATGTTTCAAGGCGTCCTCCACCCAGTCTTCCCAGCCTCCTGAGACCCTCCTCCCGCCGGCTTCCTCAGCCCGAGCTTCTAGGACAGAGCCGTTTTCAGCGTCCACGAGGCCGGCGCCTTGGACGAGGGCGTCGGGTATAGCTCCGCCCAAGCCGGCTATGCTTCCCACGGTTTGAGCGTAGGGAGACGACTTGTCGGTTATCCTACCCTTCAGGGTTGTGCCGAAGTCCATTGCCACCACCGGGTTTCGGAAGTCGAAGCCTATCCAGCGGGCTCCCATCTTCAACCCAGCAGTGGACAGCTCGGCTTCCATTTCGTTGGCGATAACTTGGCCGGGGGTTCGAGGCGGCAAGCTTCCGGCTACAGAGCCGTCGAAGGGCACCTTGTCCAGCAGCGAGTATTCTCTGAGCTCCTTGGGGACATGCTCCTTGGTCAGGGGGGCCACCATCTTGGAGGAGCTGATGCCGGCAGCTAGACAGCCTTGGGCCAAGGCGTGGATCATGGCGCCCACTTCCTCCGGCGTGGCGAAACCGGCGGTCACACCGGTGGACCTTACCACGAAGTGGAGGTCTCTGTCCTTGTCTATTTTTGCCTCCTCCAAACACTGGAGGAGAGTGTCGCGGATGAACTCCTTCACCGCGTTGACGGTGAGCTCTTTTTTCCAGACGGTCTCCCCAAAGACCTCCTCCCCAGGTAGGGGGCTTCTCATCTCCTTGGTCAACCGGACGGTTTTGTTCAGGAGGTAGATCTTCTGTTCCCGAAGGTTGGTGGCCGTCAGGATGCACTTGGTGGTGGTGTTCCCCAGCTCCACTGAGGCTACGATGAAGTATACCGGCTTCGCGAATCCGGCGGCGCTCTCGGTGAACCTGTCCAGCCCCACCCTCACCAGTTCTTTGTAGTCGGTTTGGGGAACTTGAACCAGCTTGGGCTGGTAGCCTTTGCCCCAAAGGCTTTTTCTAAGGTTGACCAAGGGATACTCCCCGGAGTCGTGGAGGAAGCTGGAAAAGAGGGTTGAAATTTTACTGCTGGATGCGTCTAAGAAGAACTTAAATCTTTAGGCGCGTTCTCCGCTCCGCTTTGAAACAATGCTTTCACCCAGGATTGTCAGGTTCTTAATTTCTTTCACACCCACTCCTCTGAGAGGATGTCGCCCTGTATGCCGACGATGATGGATTTGATGGGGACTTTTCTCTTCGAACGTTCAGCAGCCTGCTGAGCTAGGTTCACCAATCCCATGCAGCAGGGAACCTGCATGATCAACACCGAGAGAGTGTTTATCTTAGCATCTTCCAGCCAAGACTTAATCTTCTCCACGTAGACATCTTGGCCTTCGTCCAGCTTAGGGCAGGCGATGGCAATGGACTTGCCCTTCAAGTAGTCGGTGTGGAAGTTACCCAACGCGTAAGCCACGCAGTCAGCCGTCAGAAGCACATCCGCCCCCTGATAGTAGGGCGCGGTGGGCGAGATCAGGTGTAGCTGAATCGGCCACTGTCTAAGCTGAGACCTAACTTTTTCTGTGGGGGTTGTTTCTCGGGTTTCTTTTTCCCTCAAATCCAATGTATGCGAACCCGGACAGCCTTCAAACACCATCTTTTCACCTCCTTGTCTTATTGTTACCTGAATTTTTCTTCCAGTTTTCGGATGAACTCTTCATATTTTTCAGGGACAGTTTGAAACTGCTCCTCCAACTCGTTGAATCTTGAAAACAGCTCTCCCACTTGAGTTAGGGAGAGTCCCCTGTCCATCCAAGGGTAGAGGATCTCATCTTCTTTTTTGATGTGCTCTGTCAGCAACTCCCTGTAGGCGTTTAGATGCTCCTTGACGGCTTCTCCATTTTTTTCCTCCACAGCTTGAAGGATGCTCCTCACATGGCTTCTCGCCTTTTCATGGTCGGCGTGCATGGTCTTGAGGATTTCTAGGTTTTCGTCAAAGTACTTGAAGAGAACTTCCTCCTCCTTGGCGTGGTGATACCGGTCTGCATAGGTGCGGATAAAATCAACTCCTTGAAGGACCAATTGTCTCCCCTCTTCTGTGTTAACGTCCAAGCTTTCAGCCAGCTTGGGTATCAGCGCTATCCACCTTTTTATCAGCAAATGCTCGTCCACCAGTTTTTTCAAGGGCGGGGAATACTTCACCCTCTCAGGTTTAGCTTTAGGTTTTCTTCCAACCTCAAGCACCTTCACATCCCGGCCTGGATAGACCACTCTGGCAAGTTTGGCCATCAGCTCTTGCTCTTCATCCGAAGATAGACTGTGTATTTCCACGATGTCCTTTAGGAGGCAAGACCCTGCGTTGCAGACGGTGCATCCGATGTTGTATTCGTCCAGCACTCGCGCTGCCTCGGGAAATTTTGAGATAACCTCCTTGACCTCCATGTTCAGATATTCGTCCATGGTGGGGACCCGTTTCGACGATGAGGGTGAAAGATATACTCACTATTTTGTGAGTAAACTATATAAATATTTACCTCCGTTAAACAATACAGTCAGCCTCTAGCATCCTGAGGGAACATCATGGCAGCGAAAATTGAACAAATAAATCAGCCTGCTGAGCACGGCCGAAGATTAGGGGTGGAAATAAAGGGGACTCGAGAGCTGATCTTCACCTATCTTCTCCAAGGAGATCTCAACGCCATTGAACTCGAGAAGAAACTGGGTATCAACGAAAGCGCAGTCAGGCGTCATCTATCCATCTTGGAGCGGGAGGGCCTCGTTTCCCCATACTTCGACAGGTCTTCCGTCGGGCGGCCGAAGAAGAAATACCGCCTAACCCAGCTGGGCAGGAGGATTCTTCCGAAAAAAAGCGACGTGCTCGTCGCTTTGCTAACCCGGAGAATCACTAGAATATACGGCAAGCAGGCTCTCAGGGTGCTGATGGAGGGGCTCTCCGAAGACCTTGCCGGCTACTTCCTGCCTCACCTGCCCAAAGACGGCAGCCGTCGGCTGAAGAAGATGGTGAAGCTTTTCGATGAGTTCGGTTTTTTCACATCCCTTTCGAAGCGCGGCGAGGAGTATATCATCACTTACCGGAACTGTGTTTTCGGGGACGTTATCCCTGAGTTAAACGGTCTACTCTGCGTGATGCATCAGGGAGCTGTGGCTAGAATCTTGAACACTGATAGAATAAAACTGGAAAAATGCATCGTGAGAGGAGACGATCTCTGCAGTCAACTGGTTTTATTGGATAAGGGGACATAGCGGCTTAACCGAGGCGAATCCTCTCGGGTGTGATCCGATGCTTCAGCCCAGTTCTGTAGCGGTGTTCGGTTAAAAGGCTTTATGAGAATAGAGGAATAGGGGACGAAACTTGGCGGGTTCATCTTTGGTTGAGGTTCTGGAGGAGGAGCACCGGGTCATAGAGAGGATGCTGGAGGTGTTGAAGAAAGCCGCTGCTAGGCTGAGTGAGGGAGAGCCTGTTCAGCCGTCCCTTTTAAAGGATGCGTTAGACTTTCTCAGAACTTTCGCCGACCGCTGCCATCATGGTAAGGAGGAGGACGTACTGTTCTCAGCCCTCCAGGAGCACGGGTTTTCCGCCGTGGAGGCGGTGGGGCACATAGGTGTCATGCCCTCCGCGGAGATCGGAGTTATGCTTTCAGAGCATGAAGAAGGACGCCGGCTTATCCGGGCTGCGGCTAAAAGTCTCCAAAAATATGAGGGAGGAGACGCACCTGCCAGGAAAGCCTTGGCGAAAAGCCTTCAAAGCTACATCAGGCTTCTCACCGAGCATATTTTCAAGGAAGACAGCTTCATCTTCCCCGTCGCCGACCGCCTCATCCCCGACGCTGAGAAAAAGCAGCTGCGGAGAAGATTTGAGGAAGCGGAGAAAAAAATCGGAGTGAACCTGCACCAGCGCTATCTGCGGCTTGTCGAAAAACTTGAAAATGAACTTGGAAAATGAGTTTTTCAGACAGGTAGAAAATATAGTGTGCGGAAATACCCCATGGTGAGATAAGCCTTAGGGGATCCCCGGTCCCCCATGCATGAGAGCAAGTTGCTTATTTTCGATGCTGTCTTCTCTTCTCCATCCTTTTCACCAGCTCCTCCACCTCTCGGACGAGGGCTTCCAAGATTTTTTCACCCTTCTCTCTCGAGGCCTTGGTGGGGGAGCCCATCACCCCGGACTTGAGATAGTCTCCAGGCTTCGCGACCACCAAATGTTCTGGGAAACGGGGATGCTCGTCGACTGTCTTCTCCATCCTGACGAGTTCAGGTTTGAGGGCCAGCATGAGGGATGTCTCAGCCTCCCCCGCGTGGCCGTCCCGTGGGTCCTTTAGGACTGTTCCAGTCAGTTTTTTGATCGCCTCCTCCCACCTCACAACAGCCATGGAGAGGTCCTGATGCTTCTCTACGAGCTTCTGGGCTGCCAGCTCCAGCCCCACCATCTGGGCGGCGCCCAGGTGGCCGGGGAGGAGGATGATGTTGCGGAAGCCGTGGGCGTGGAGGCTTTCGCAGATTTCCTCCACCAGCGCCCTCAAGGCGTCTAGGCTGATGGTCAGGGTGCCGGGGAACGACCCCGTGCTCCGGCATACTCCGTAGTTTATGGGCGGAGCTACGAGGACGTTGACCCGTTCTGCCGTCCGGCGGGCTATCTCGCAGGCTATCAGTGTGTCGGTGGAGAGAGGGAGATGGTAGCCGTGCTCCTCGGTGGAGCCGCAAGGAACAATGACCGTCTTGGTTTCTCTGAGGGCCTTTTCTAGCTCCTTCCAGTTCATCTCCTCCAACAGGCGGCTCATGCTAGCTTCCTTCCCCGTCTTCTAGCTTTAAAATGCTCCCAGCCTCGAGGCTGAATGGTCCTCCTAACATCTTTCTCCTCGAAGACCAGTCCGCCCTGTTCCACCGCCCGCCCTATGACTTGCAACCCCCAGCGTTTTTCCCAGCCTCTCCGAAATCTCCGAGGGTCCAACGTCACCACCAGCTCGTACTCCTCTCCCCCGTAGAACGTCAAGTCAAAAGGGTCCAGCCGGTGGAGGTCGGCGAAGGCCTTGGCCTCCGGAGCCAAGGGAAGCCGGTGGACGCTGAAGCCCACACCGCTTGCCACGGCCAGTTCTCGGAGGCTCCAAGCCAAGCCGTCGCTGGAGTCGATGGCCGCGGTGGCACCTAGCCTCCGAAGCCTAAGCCCCACCTGAAGCCTTGCCTCAGGAGTGAAAACGGGGCGGAGAAGCTTCTCCCTGAGGTTGCCGGGGGCCTTCAGGTTTTCTAGGAGAATCTTCAACCCCGCAGCAGTCCTGCCGAAGGGGCCTGTGACCGCTAGGAGGTCCCCGGGCTTGGCTCCTCCCCGGAGGAGAAGCCGGCCTTTCCCGCAGAACCCTAGGGCGGCCACGGTGATGACAAGGTCCCCAGCCTCGTTGGTGTCCCCTCCGATGAGGCTGAGGCCGTATTGGCGGGCTGCATCCCTGAGGCCTTCGGCTAGGCTTTTCACCTTCCGGCTGCCATACCTCGGCAGCCCTAAGCCCACTAGGGCGGCTCTGGGGCGGACGCCCTTGGCGGCGAAGTCGCTGACGGCCATGACCACCGCCTTCCTGGCTGCTTGATAGGCGGTCATGCCTGGGGGCATGTCGGTTTTCCCCACCAGCATGTCTACTTTTAAGACGGCGAGTCTTCCGCCTCCTAGGTCCACGGCTGAAACGTCGTCCCCGCTGGGAATGGGCATAGGGCTGGGCTGAAACTTTTCTAGGAGTAGCTGGATGATTTCTCTTTCCCCCAAGGTTTTCTCGGCTGTCAAGACTCCGACCTCAGATTTCTGTTTCCGGTTTCTCCGACTCCATGCTCAGAGCCCAAATTTCACCTAGTTCTTCCAAGCTTGGCGCATTTATGATGGTGACGGTGCCGCCTTCCCGGAGGATTTGAACGTAGTCGTTGGAGTCGATTTCCCAGACGCCCTCCACCTTCGCCGCGCCCATACGCCACAGCATCCATTCGTATCCGTCGACGAACTCCTCCGCGTCGGCTTCGCTGTCCCATGCGATTCTCCACACGTAGCCGTAGCTTTCACTTTTCTTGTACACCACCATCAGGTCCCCGTCCCAGCCCTCGGATACGCTGGCTGAGTAGGTGTAGCTGTCGCCCTTCACCCCGATGGGGACGATGCCCTGATTCCAGAACATGATAAACAGGGCGAACTCCCCCAGGGTGTCGTTTCCAAGGACCTCCCACTCTTCTAGGCTTAGGTCAGGGAGGGTGACGTTCACAGGCGTGTCGACGCCGTATTTTTCCGGGTGGATTATCTGCTCTGTGCTTTTTGGCGGGTCTGCGTAGGCTTGGTCAACAGCCTCCCAGCCGCCCTGCATCCAAAGCTCCCGGACGAAGTTTAAACCCTCAATGTATGGGAAATACTGGATCAGCCTGAAGCCCCAAGGCACACCGTCAGCCGCCGCGGCCGCACCCCCGTCCACAGGCGGGAAACCCCATCGGGCTTCGTACAGCTCCCTCACCAGCTCTGCGTCTCCCTCAATCAAGGCGTCTACCGCGAAGGAGCTGTCAGTTAGCTTTGAGGTGAATTCGAATATTTCCGGGAAGTGTCGGTCTTGGAGAAGATGGACAAGCTCGTGGACTAGGGTTTCCTCGTCGACGATGGCCTCGCCCACCAGCACTATTTCGTCTCCTTCCACGTCGTAGTATCCGCTTACAGCCCCTGAGAAGAAGGATTCAGTCACAGCCTTGATGTTTTCCTCCTCGGTGAGGATGTAGAGGGCTTCATACTCCTGCTGTGCCAGTTCCCATTCTTGCGGTGGCACTTCTTCCAAGGCGCTCTTGAAGGTTTCCCCGTACTCGGCTCTGCTGATGCTTTTCGCCGAGAACTCCCCGTCAAAGGGAAGCCCTCGGATGAGCTCAACCCTTTGGACTATCACGTCCTGTCCTATGTGAATCTTCACGGCAGCCTGGGCTGGCGGATGTTCAGCGGTGATGGTGTACTCGCCGAAGGCATCCTCAGGAAAGGTCAGGCTGAGGGACAGACTTCCCTGCCGGTCGGCGGAGGCTTCCAGCGTCCTGTCTGCGAAGCTGAGCTGCACCTTGGCGTAAGGGACAGGTCTGCCGTCGGTTTTCCTCGTAACCGCGACCGACAGGCCCACGGTCTCCCCGGTGTTGTAGAAGGTTTTCTCCGCAGTTAGGACTATGTGGACGTCTTTCACAATGATGCTCTTGACGGCTGCGAAGGCAGGGGGATAGCGGGAGTCCTCAGGGACGAACATGGCTACAAGCATGTAGCGGCCGGCTTCTTTGGGAGTCCATACGAGGGAGACAGTGCCTTCCACCACCGGGATGTCCCTCAAGATTTCGGGAGCAAAGGCGCCCTTGTAGGGAATGAGGATGAGGGTTCCGTCTAGCGGAGGCGTGGTTTCACCCTCCACCTGAACCCCCTCGCCGATGTTGACCATCATAGGAGCAGCGCTCAGCTGGAGGGATACGGTTTCGCCTTTTGCATTGGCGGAAACGGATGGGAGGGCTGAAAGCAGGCTCAGCAAGATGGTTAAGGTTAGGAGCAAACCTGAATGTTTAAGGCGCATCCCTTCCAGCTTCTCCCCTAGAAGTAATATGAGTATCGCTTCTCTGGCATAAAAAGAGGGGTGATGAACCTTTAAAGGAGAGGGGCGAATTAGTTTATCTGTTTCCGGGTGGTGGAAACGCTTTCCGAAAAAGTGAAGATAACCGTGGAGGAAGACGCTGAGCTGACGGGGGATGTGGGAGAAGTCCTAGCCTACTGGGCCCTGAAAAAGATAGGTCTGAAGTGTTACAGGCCTTTCACAGACAAGCTTCTGGACCCCTCCGGAATGAAGCGAGGCTACTTCATGCCCGCCCACGACATCCGCTTCTACGGGCTCAGCGACCGCCAGAAAGCTTACCTTCAATCCCTCCGACGTCCCAGCTGGAGTTTCTTCTGCACCCGGGAAGGAGAATTCTACCTAGCCACGGTGAAGATTGCTGAGGGGGAGAACCAACAGAAAACCGGAGGGCAGGAAAACTATGCCTCCGAAAAGGCTCTGGGCTTCAAGGTTCTCAAGGTGACGGTGAAGTTCGAGGAAAACTGGAAGGCAGCTGTGTCGGTGGAGGAAATGTAGGCTTTTCCCTCACCTTCACCTTCGGCCTATGATGTCCAGCAGGTTTGTTTTCTCTATCTCGATGATGGGTATGTAGACAGACTGCCCGTCGGAGCCGGGCTTGTCGCTGAAGGATATGGTGTCGTTAAACCGGTTGTAGACGACGTATTTACTCTCAAGCTTCTCATCCCTTTCCAGGTAGTAGACCAAGGGCTTACCTACAATGGAGAAGCTTTGAATAAAATAGACCTGCCTACCCTCCACCACCGTATGCTGGAGCATGGGCGCCGGGGAGAAGGCTACCAGCTTCACCATGTCTTCCAAGGTCTTCAGCTTAAAATACATCAGCTCCTCAACCAAAGGGCTGCCCCCCGTAAACTACGGGGCGGTGGGAGGATATAAATTGAACTACGAAAAAACCGACCTGGGAAACAGGGCGGAGAGAAGCTTTTCAAAGGCTCCGTCGTCAAGCTCAGCCTTGTACCGTCTCAGCAGCTCGCGGAGAGCCTCCCGGCTTATCCGCCCCATCAGTGCGGCTATCCGCTCGGCTGTGGCGCCTCCGAGGAAGAGGAAGTGGCAGAGAGCCGTGACGTTGGCAGGCCTCCGCCTTAGGCTGGATTTCTCAAAGTCGATGAGGTACGGCCTATCCTCCCGGCTGATGAGGATGTGCTTGGAGGCTAGGCTCAGCTCCCCGTGGTCCAGCCCAGCCTTATCTAGGCTGCGGCACTGGGTGAGGGTTTCTTTCAAGACTTTTTTCACCGCATCCCGCTTTCCCTTCTCCTCCACAGCGGTGAGCCACTCCGGCAGGTGTACGCCTTCCACCAGCTCCATGGAGAGGATGTTTTCCGTGAAACCGTAGAGGCGGGGTCCGACTCCCACCCTGTTGGCTGCGGAGTGCATGGTGGCTTCATGGCCGAGGTCAGGCTTTCCGGAGTCCAGTCTGCGAATTTTAAGCGCACACCGCAGTCCATCCCTTCTCACCGCCGCGACCACTAGGCTGGAGTAGCCTTTCCCAAGGATGGAGAAGGGGTGAACCCTCTTGCTTCCCGCCAGCTCTAAGCACCGGATGCCCAGTTTTTCCAGCTCTCGGAGGCGCTTTTCGAATTCCTTCCGCTCTGGAGCTGGATAGCAGAGAAGTAGTCCGTGGTGTTCAAGCTTCACCTCCTCCAGAGGGAGAAGTTCACCCAATTTTGGGAACCTGAATCCGGTTAGGCGATTCTGTATTTAGGATGCTCCCGGCTTATCCTCACGCCTTCCTCCATGCGAAGCTGGGCGAAGGCCGCGTCCACCATGGCCACCGTGGGGAAGACGTACTCGGCGTTTTCTAGAGGGCCGTAGAGGATGAAGTCGGCTCCCGCGGCGGCGATGAGGATGTTGGCTGAAGCTTCCGCCGGCTTCACGGCTGGCAGGCCCATCTTAGACCGGAGGCCCCTCCACGTGTCCACGGCGTTGTGGGCTCCTCCTCCCATGACCGCGCCCAGCTCATTTTTCAGCTGGGTGATGGTTCGGCAGGCGAATCCGAGGGTGGGAACGTCGAGGATGCAGGTGTCGATCAGAGGTTTCTCCACCCCGGCCTTCTTCACCGTTTTCAGTAGCTCTTTGGCCGTGGCCACCCTTTCCTTGGAGCCGAAACCCGCCTTGGGGCAGATGAGGAGCACAGCGCTTTTGATTCCAGCTTCCTTTATTTTCTCCAGCTCCCCCTCTGAGGCTCGGGGGGACACGGTGTTGTAGACTATTCTCTCCGACAGGCCCGCTGCCTTCACGTGGTCCAGCACAGGTAAACGGACGGATTCCGAGACCCCGTCCAACAGGAGGGGGCCGTCGCTTACTTCGGCGGCGAAGTCGATGAACTTCTCCAAGGCCTCAGGCGTGGAACCCACCACATCCAGCATGCAGGGGTTCCCTGTCTTGTCGGAGAACTCATGCTGGAGGTTTATCAGGGCCTCCGCCGTCTTCCGGTCGAATTCCCCCTTTTGTTCGTCTCGGACGACCCTGTGTTTGTGGTGGAAAATGGAGCCTACCAGGACGGTGGGTCTTTCCCCGGGGACACCACCCACTTCCACGTTTCCTATCCTGTACTTTTTCTGCTCTGCCTCAAACTTCCACATAGCCTTTTCCCCATTCACTGTTTAACTTTTTAGTGAAGGACAAGTGGCTTAAAGAGCTTTAGGGCTGGTGCCTGAAAAAACCCGGGTCAAAGCCAAGGAGGCTTCCCGTCTAAGAACCTCGTTAGGAAGGCGGCGAAGTCTCGGTGCTGCTGGTAGAAGCGGGAGATTTCTCCGCTGGCTAGGAGGTTGAAGCCTTCCCGGATGGTTTCAGCCAAGCGGCTGGCCACGCCTACGCTCCGGCCGCCGTCGGCCAGTTTATCTCTGAGCATGGTTTTGGCGTCGGTGTACTTCCTCCTGACCAGGACAGCCCACCTGCCGCCCTCGATGTAGGGTCCTGAAACGGTGTTTCTTCCACCCAGATGTTTGGCTAGGAAATTTTCTTCCTCCCCGGCCAAGACAGGCGGCCCTAGGTGTTTCACCGTCCCCCCTTGCGAGCCTTCTTCGAGTTCAAAGACCAAGACAGAGTTGGAGGCTTCGTCACTCCACACAGCGGACCTTAGGACTTGGAAGTCGAAATCCTCCAGCAGCCTCACGAGGGCCTTCTCCGTCTTGTAAAGCTGTCCCCAGAGGACGTCGGGAACCGCCTTCACCGCCCCCAGCTTGAGGAAGAGAAGGTAGCCTCCACGGCGGGCTAGGGCTTCCTGCAGCCGCCTAGCCGCCAAAGGCTTGGGGGAGGGGGGATAGAAAAACCTCCGGCTGGGCTGGTGGAGGAAGCGTTTCGAAGCCTCCCGGAAGAAGTGGAAGCACTCCTCCCTGAGGGCTGAGGCCACGTTCCTATGCCTGTCCACCGGGTCGACGGCGAGGAGGGGAGGGCTGTCGAAAAGCTTTCGAGCTTCCTCCCCCCTCCCGCCGAAGTAGTCTTCCACGTCGAGGAACTCCCCCCTTCTCCACTGGGAGGAAGCCTCTAAGGTGTTGAGGAAGCTTCCGTAGTGGATGATGAGCAGCTCGGCGAGGTATCCGCTGAAGCCGCCTACCTTGATGTCGGAGCCGTAGACGCTGATTCCCTTCATGAACCTCTTGAGAAGCCGAACCTCTTTTTTCCCCTTCTCCGACCTCAGCTTTTTTCTGACATACTCCGTGTGGTAGGGCGTCCTGTCGGTGGCTGTCTTCCATCGGGGCGGCTTAACCCGGTAGCAGGGGACGATGTTGGCCTTGACCGTGGGGGTAAGCTGGGCTTCCACGTAGGGGTGCTCCGCGTACCTTTCGGTTTGAGGGTAGCCTCTCAGGCTTTCGCGGGCTATTTCCATGTAGGTGGAGGCTATCTCCCGCCTCTCCACATGCTCGGGGATGAGCATGAACACGTCGATGTCCGCGTCTCCCCTCAGCCAAGTGTCCTTGGCCACGGAGCCTTCCACCCTCACCTCCGCGGGAACACCCCTCTCCCGAGCTAGTTCTTCAACCCTCTTCCTCAGCTCCTCCGCCATCCCGGAAACCTGCCTCCGCTCCGCAGGGGTGGGAGTAACCCTCCGGGCTACTTCAGCTAGGATGGTGTAGATTTCTTTTCTTCTAGCCAAAGCCTGAAACCTCGTGGACGGTAGAGTACCTAGGCCCTTTTGGGGTGAGGATGCTTCTCTTCAGCCGAACTGCCTTCACCTCCATCCTGCCCACTGGAGTTTGGGAATGCTGAGCCAGGAGGCGGGACAGTTCTTCCCGGTTCTTCCCTGTTTTCACCCGGGCTAGGGTTAGGTGGGGGCTGAAGCCTTTGGGATCAGGGGGGATGCCTATCCTCCGCAAGCCGGCTTCTAGGTTTTTGGCGATTTCCCCCAGCTTTTCAGCCCCCTCCGACATCCCCACCCAGACGACGTTGATCCTCCTCACGCTGGGGAAGGCGCCTAGGCCTTGAAGGCGGACAGGGAAGGGTTGAAAACGCAGCTTCCCCAGCTCTTCAACCACCGCCTTGAGGGTTGACGGTGAAAGCTCCCCGAGGAAGCGGAGGGTGAAGTGCAGGTTTTCAGGCTCCACCAGTTTGAGGTCGGCTCCCGTCTGCCGGAGGGTTTGCTGAAGCTCCACCAGCCTCTCCACCAGCTGCCTGTCTTCCACGTCGACGGATATGAAGGAGCGGATTTTCTCACTCAATTTTTGAAACCTTCAACTTGCTGTGGAACAGCCCTAGCGTAGGGCTACGCTCCGCCCACGTGATAGGTGTATTGGGTTAAAAAATTAAGCCTTTTTCGAATTTAACAGTAATCCAGCTCTCTCAGCTTGTTCAGGATTTTTTCCACGCAGGCCTCAGGCGGCTCCGCTTCCGTGTCCACGACGACCTCAGGGTTCAGCGGCTCCTCGTAGGGGTCTTGAATCCCCGTCATATTCTCCAGCTCCCCGGCCAAAGCCTTCTTGTAGAGGCCCTTAGGGTCCCGTTGAATGCAGGTTTCCAAGGGGCATTTCACCCAAACCTCCACGAAGTTCCGAATCTCCCTCCGAGCGTGCTCCCTGACGGAGCGGTAGGGGGAAACCAAGGAGACGATGACAGCCACCCCATTCCGGGCCAGCAGCTTGCTCACGTGGGCAACCCGTCGGATGTGCCTCTCCCGGTCCTCTCGGCTGAACCCAGCCTCAGGGCTCAGCGCCTTTCGGATTTCATCCCCGTCCAAGACTTCAACCCGCAGGCCCTTGGTCTTCAGGGCATGCTCCAAGCCTCGGGCTGTGGTGGTCTTCCCGGCTCCGGGAAGGCCGGTTAACCAGACTGTGAAGCCTTTACCCACCCTGAGCACGCTCCTCTATTCTAGGACTCTACCCTCCATGTCCTCTGGTACCGGGAGGCCGGCTAGGTGGAGGATGGTAGGCGCCACATCTAGGAGGCGGGCTTTCTCCACTCTTCCCTTCTTCAGGGTTTCTTGGGGATCGTAGGCGATGTAGATGCCGTGCATGGAGTGCACCGCGTCGTCGGGGCCTTTGTCGTTCTCAGAGAGGTAAAGGCTTCCATGCCCTACCGTTCCAGCGGACCTCCAGTAAAGGTCGTCCAAGTACACCAGCAGGTCTGGAGGCTCGCCGTGGAGCTCCGGGTAGAGCTGTTGGGGTTTAAACACTCTGTTCCGCATTCTTCTTCCCTCAGGGTCTCTGAGCTCCGACAGCTTCCCAGCCAGCTCATCCCTGAGGGATTCATAGTCCCCGGGGTCTACCACGCCCCGGGGCTCCCGGCCTTTGACGTTGAGGAAAATCCTCGCATAGTAGCCGCCCCACCCCCAGGCTAGGGTTTTCTCCCAGTCGACGGGAGCTTCTTCCAAGTCTACGACTCCGCCCGGCGGGTGGGTGAAGGTGAGGTATCCTTCCTCAGCCAGCCATTGGTTGATGCAGAAGGCGCCTTTCATCCCTTTGACCCCGTGGTCGGAGACGGCGAAGGTCAGCGTGTCCTTTCCCGCGGTCTTCAGCATTTCCCCCACCTTCAAGTCGAGGTATTTGTAGTAGTCTTCGATCACCCCTTCGAAGCTGTTGCCGGCCTCGTATTTGGGGTGCTGGGGGTCGAAGAACTTCCAGAAGGCGTGGTGAAGCCTGTCCAAGCCGATTTCGACGAACATGAAAAAATCCCATTTCTTGTGTTCCATCAGGTAGTTTAGGACTCTAAACCTCTTCTCCGTCATCTCGTAAAGCCTCCGGAGAAGTCTTTCTCTGTCTTCAACTCTGAACTCCACGTCGAAGAGGTACCTCCCCACCAGCCTCTCCACTTCCCTCTTCAGCCCCAGGGGGTAGGTGTAAGCCTTCTCCGCACTGGGGGTTATGAAGCAGGAGATCATGTTACCGTTCAGGGGCCGTGGGGGGTAGCTGGGAGGAACTCCCACCAGGCAGGAGGAATGCCCTTGGTCTGAGAAAACCTCCCAGAGAGCCGGCTCCCTAACCGAAAGGGAGGTGGCGATGCCCTGCTCAGTGTAGGAAAAGTTCCTCCTATACCTGAAACCGTAAAGCCCCAGTTTCCCCGGGTTCTTGCCTGTGGCCAAAACAGCCCAAGCGGGGATGGTTATGGGCGGATGGCAGCTTTCCAGTTCCCCGTAGGCGCCTCTGTCCAGCATTTCCCCTAGGTTGGGGAGGATGTCTCTGAACTTGTGGAAGACCAGCTCAGGAGGAGCAGCGTCCAAGCCTACGACCAAAACTTTTCTCGACAGGAGAGACCCCCGCCCCTGATTGACGGAACAAACTTAGCCTCCTCTAAATATTTAAAAACATTCATATCTTAGGCGGCCAGTCTTTCCCCTGATGAGCAAGAACAAGGGATTCTCGATTCAGTGGCTTTCGATGTTTGTTCATCGTTCGGAAAACGTAAATTATTTTAAATATAAGCCGCCTAACTAATTCCTAAAGAGTGTATGTGAAGTGCGTTATACGTTATCTTTTGTAGCAGGTTGAGGGCTCATTGAAGTTAAGCTGCATTTTTCAGGTGGAATAACCGTTGATTAAAGGCGTATCAGTCACCGGCACTGGGTTTGTAGGTTTAGTTTCCGCAGTCTGCTTTGCCGAGAGAGGCTTCAAGGCCTACGCTGTAACCCACGACGAAGACAAGGCGAAGACTATTAACCAAGGGGAGCCCCCCTTCTACGAGCCTAAACTGAAGCGTCTCCTCAGAAGCTCGTTGAAGAGTAAGCTTTTCCGATGCACCACGGATCTCAAGGAGGCGGCTTCAAATTCTGAGATCACGTTTATCGCTGTGGGAACCCCCAGCCGGCCGGACGGAGACATCGACCTGTCCATCATCAAGCGGTCCAGTGAAGAAATCGGGGAGGCCATCGCTGAGAAAAGGGGGTATCATCTTGTTGTGGTTAAGAGTACGGTTGTACCGGGAACCACCGGCGGGCTGGTTAAGGATTCCGTTGAGAAACACTCGGGGAAGAAGGCGGGAGACGGTTTCGGCCTCTGCATGAGCCCCGAGTTTCTGCGCGAGGGCAAGGCTGTCTACGATACGTTTCACACAGACCGCGTTGTGATAGGTGAGTACGACCGAAAGTCGGGGGACATTCTGCACAAGTTTTACCGCAGGTTTTACGGAAAGAAGACCCCTCCCATTCTCCGGATGAGTTTGGCTTCAGCTGAGATGGTGAAGTACGCCAGCAACGCTTTCCTCGCTGCTAAAATCTCTTTCATAAACGAAATAGCCCGTATCTGCGAAGCCACGGCCGGCGTGGATGTGGCTGAGGTGGCGAAGGGTATGGGCTACGACAAGCGCATCGGCCACCTGTTTCTTGAGGCTGGGCTGGGCTTCGGCGGCTCATGTTTCCCAAAAGACGTTAGGGCCCTGATAGCCTATGCCCAGCGGAAGAGATACCCTCCCCTCCTCCTCCGGAGCATTTTGGATGTAAATGAGCGGCAGGCGTTTCATGGGGTGGAGCTTGCTGAGCAGCTGGTGGGAAGCTTGAAGGGGAAACGGGTGGCCCTTTTAGGTTTAGCCTTCAAGCCTGAGACCAGCGACATCCGGGAGGCTGCTTCGCTGAAGATCATCGACAGGCTGCTGGGTTTGGGGGCTGAGGTAGCTGTGTACGACCCTGTGGCTATGCCTGAGGTGGAAAAACTCTACGGGAAAAAAATCATGTATGCTGGTTCCCCGCGGGACTGCCTCAAAAAGGCTGACTGCTGCATACTGGTCACAGAGTGGAGTGAGTTCAAGAAACTTAAACCCGGAGACTTCACAAAGGTCATGCGCAACCCCGCCGTGGTCGACGGCAGGAAGGTTTTCAACCCCAATGTTTTCTCCAAAAAGTTGAGGTTTGCCGCTGTTGGTTGGGGCCATCAACCTTCGTAATAACTCTTATATGCATTCTCGTGAGGGGGATATTTGGCGGACTCGGTGCGTGAAAAAATGCAGGTGCGGAAGGTTGTCATCCCCGCCGCGGGGCTTGGCACCCGGCTTTATCCCGCCACCATAGAACAGCCCAAAGAAATGCTGCCCATTTTCTGCAAGGGCAGAAATGGCGGGGTCTACGTTAAGCCCCTTCTCCAATCTGTCTTCGAGCAGATATTCGATTTCGGAATAAGAAACTTCTGTTTCATCGTAGGCCGGGGTAAGCGGGCTATCGAAGACCATTTCGCCCACGACGAGAAGGCGTTGAAGGTCAAGAAACCCAGCAACAAGCTCACCGTCTCAGAGGTCAGGAGGTTTTACAGGATGGTCGACCGCTCCAACATCGTTTGGGTGAACCAGCCTAGCCCCCGAGGCTTCGGCGACGCCGTCTACAGGGCCCGCTACTTCATCGGAGACGAGCCCTTCCTGGTTTATGCAGGGGACACCTACATAGCTGCGAACGCGGATAAGCTTCTGAAAAACCTTGTAGACGTACACAGCAAGTATGGGTCGGATGCCACGTTTGTGGTGGATGAGGTTGAAGACCCCCGAATCTACGGAGTCATAGAAGGCGAGAGGGTGGCGGGGAGAATCTACAGTGTCAAACGCATCGTCGAGAAACCTAAGGTCGCCCCCTCCAAACTGGCTGTTGTCGCCCTGTATTTGTTCAACCCCGTAATCTTCAAGATGCTGGAGAGAGTTGGTGTGGACGAGAGGGGGGAAAAGCAGTTGACGGATGCCATTCAGATGCTGGTTGAAGGCGGCTTTAAAGTATACGCCCTGAAACTGGGCTCCGACAACATCCGGGTGGATATAGGAAACCCGACGACCTACTGGGATGCTCTGCGCGTATCCTACGGCCGTGCGAAATAGTCTCCCCGTAACTTAGAAAATCCTCGACCGGAACCAGTCCACCGTCTTGGCCAGTCCTTCTTCAAGCGAAGTCACCGGCTCCCAGCCTAAGACGGTTTTCGCCTTGCTTATGTCCGGGCATCTCCTCTTAGGGTCGTCTTCGGGCAGGGGATGGAAGGTGACCTGCGAAGTGCTCCCGGCTATCTGCTTTATTTTTTCCGCAAGCTGGAGGATGGTTATTTCATGGGGGTTTCCGATGTTGAATATTTCACCCTTGGCATGGGGGCTGGTTAAGGCCTTCAACATCCCGGCTACGGTGTCGGTTACGTAGCAGAAGCTACGTGTCTGGGAGCCGTCTCCGTAGACGGTTATGTCCCTCTGCAAGAGGGCTTGGGTTATAAACCTTGGAACAGCGCGAGCGTAGGCGCCGTCCGCCCTGATCCTCGGCCCGTAGGTGTTGAAGATCCTGACGACCCTCACATCCAAGCTGTACTGGCGCCTGTAGGCGGCGCAGAGGGCTTCGCCGAACCTCTTGCCTTCGTCGTAGCAGGAGCGAACACCCACCGGGTTGACGTGACCCCAATAGGTCTCAGGAGTAGGTATCACCTGCGCGTCTCCGTAGACTTCGCTTGTGGACGCGTAGAGGGTGAGGGCGTCGTTGAGGCGGGCGGCTTCCAGCACCGTCAACGTTCCAAGGGAGTTGGCTTTCAGGGTTTCGATGGGGTGCTTCTGATATTCTTCCGGGGATGTTCTGCTTGCCAAGTGGAGTATGATGTCCAGCCTTTGGGGTTGGCTGAAATTCTCCGCATTACCCTCTATAAAATGGAAGTTTTTGTTCCCTCTGAGGTGGTCTATGTTTTCCCTTAGTCCTGTGGCGAGGTTGTCTAGGCAGAATACTTCTGCGTCTGTCCCTGTCAGTATGTCGCAGAGCCAGCTTCCCAGAAACCCAGCTCCTCCTGTAACAAGAATTCTCTTACCTGCAAACATGTTTTCTTTAAGCTGGGATAATACTTGGTTTATCTCTTTTCCGATGGTTGATTTAGCCATTTTGGGTCTTCAAACCTGTTTGATGAGTTTGTTTAATTCTTCCCGGCCTTAATTCTGCTTTCTGGAGGATTTTGATGGGTTTATCTAGCTTCAGGGGGAGGATTCTAGACAAAGGCTTTCACTTTCTGAACCCTGACCACCCTCTGCTTTAAAACTCCCCCCTTCCTCCTCTTCGGCTAAAGTTTCAAGATACAGCTCTATAGCCTCTTTGATATTTCTCATCAACTCTCCCAGCGTGTCGCCTTGAGTATGGCAGCCGGGCAAAGCGGGGACAAATGCCACATAGCCTCCGGTCTCATCCTCCACGATCACGGTGTCAAACTCGAACATGAAAACCTCGACTTGAAAATATAATTCGAAATCATTTAAGACTTTCCGCCTGGGAGGAAGCTTAAGCCGATTTGAAGAAAATCGTCTGCATTCTGATTTGAGACAGCTTATCTACGGTAAACTTCGGTAAACTTTCCACGTCTTTTAAAACCGTCTGAATTAGCCCTGAGGCGGTGGTGTTATTCCCTAGGGAGAAGTTATTGGAGCCAGATCCTTCTTACTTCCTCAACCTTATCGTAGTCTTCGTCCTCTGTTACTATGCGGGTTACGCCGGCCTTTTCCATGGTGGCTAGATGCAAGGTGTCGGATGGCTTTAAATCGTGCTTGGTAAGGTATTTTTCCATCGACTTTACGTCTTCCTCATCCAAGGGTATAACTTTCGTGTAGGGTAACACTATTTCTCTGAGAAAACCCAGCGTGGTTTCATAGGGGACTTTAAATTTTCTTTTGGATATGTAGAGGGTTTCATCCAAAACGAGCATGTTGGTGAAGAGTGTTTCGTTCAGCAGCTTTCTGAAAAACTTGTCGATGCTTTTCCTCTCCTCGCCTGTCATCGTGTTCAGGTAGACTAGGAGGTTGGAGTCCAAGAAAGCTTTCAAGCTCTCTCCTCCTCGAACTCCTCCTCAAGATAGGTCTTTTTCAGGTCGCCGAGCTTGGGTTCTTCTGTCGCCATGGTTTTGATCTTTTCTACGTGGTTTTTCAGCCTCCTCATTACCTCGTCAGGGCTGGGTTTTCCCCTTATGAGTAGACCCTCGCTTGCAGGTTCTATCGTCACCGATTCCCCCTGGTTTATGCCGTATCTTTCTCTGAGGATCTTGGGGATGAGGATCTGTCCTTTGCTGCCGACTTTAACTTTAAGTTCAACCATAGGTAACCAAAGTTACACTTAAGTTAGAAATATTTAAACTTTAGTAGAACTTAATTAAAAATCGACAAGTTTCCTCGACTGTTTCTGTTAATTTAATCTATTTATTTCAACTTCGGCGACTAAAAAGGCGGCCTATTCTCGTTAAAGTATTGCCGGTATGGTTTCCCTAAAGGGCCTTTTTTAGCTATTTTTGGTGTTTGTTTTCCGTTTCTCTTCCGAAGTCGTAAATCTATTTAAATATGTTCCGAGAATCTACTGGATTAAGGGTTTAGGAATGTTCCCCATTCTCAGTTATGCCGGGTTGCTGGGCTGGATGCGGAAGGGTTTAAGAAACGGAAACTGGAGGAGGTTGAAGACCACGGAGAAGGCTTTGTTTAAAGCAGCATTATGGTACGCTAGGTTCAAGGGCAGAATACTCAACTGGAAAGTCGCCAGCCAGCTTCTCAGCATAGTTGAGAAAATTAAAGACACCCTTGGAAACCGGATTGTTCAGGCTGGTGTGGCAGCGGCCAAAGAAATGCTGACCCGCGGCGAGGAATCAGCCGTCTTCACCTGGTGTCCGCAGCTCAGGGTATGGTTGACAGAGCCCCGGTACGTATTCTGGCTTGGGTTAACCCGGCTTTCCACGAAATATTATGTGCAAGGTTGAGGGCAAAGGCTCAGGCGCCTTTGGGCTCTCAAAGGTAAATCACCGCCCCCCTCCCGAGCTGTAAGTATGGAGCCTCTGATCCACTTTGTCATCCCTCTCGCCGCCCTCACTATCCTAGGGGTCCAGCTCAGGAGGGCGTTGCCTATTTCTTTGGCCGCCGTCCTGCCGGATTTGGATGTGTTTTTTCATGTTCACAGGTCTTTTTCCCATTCGCTTGTCGTCATTTTAGCCTTGTCAGCTCCCTTCATGTTGCTGGTTTGGAGGACTCGTCTGCGGAAACCTGCGGCTTTGGGGCTGTTGGCAGCCTTGTCCCATCCGGTCATGGACCTAGGATACTACACGCCTTTGTTTTGGCCGCTCTACGGTCAGTCGTTCAGGGTTTTAGTTGACTCGGCCGTTCGCATAGCCAGCTCCCCGGCTATTCACCTCAGCGTAAAGGTTCTCACAGCCCCCACGGTGTTCTCCTACTTTAAAACCTTGGATGCGCCGCTCTTCACGGGGGAGGGCTTGATGGTCTTCGCGGTTTTATCCGCCGCAACTGTATTGAAGGCTCTTGCCGATAAGAGGTAGCCGGGCTATTTCCGCCTTTGGGGAAGCGGTTTTACCTAAAACTGAAAGCTCGCTGTCAGGTTTGAGGGTGAAGCCTGTCACCGTGTCCGTTCTCATCCCCGCCTACAACGAGTCGAAGATCATCGGCAGGTCCTTGGATAAGCTGTGCAGCTTTTTCGATGGCAGCAGTTTGGAGTACGAGATAGTTGTCTGCGACGACTGCAGCAAAGATGGGACTCCTGACGTTGCTAAAGCCGTCGGCTCTTCCACGGGGAAGGTGAATGTTTTGAGGTTTACGCGGAGAATAGGGAAAGGCGGCACCATACGGAATGCCGTCCAGGTTGCTAGGGGTGAAGTCCTCCTCATACTGGACGCAGACCTGCCTGTAAGCCTCGGCGAAAACGTCCTCCACGCTGTTGCTTCAGCTAAGGATAAAGGCGGCTTGGTTGTGGGGGTTCGGAGGATGCTCACAGGGGGTTCCTACGGTGCAGCCAGAAGGCTCCTGAGCGTGGGCTATAACACCTTGGTCAAGCTTCTCTTCAGAACCGGGGTGAGGGACCACCAGACGGGGTTAAAGGCCATGAGGGTTGAAGTTGCCAGGCGAGTGGTGGAGGAGGTTAGGTCTGACGGCTTTCTGTTCGACACAAGCCTCATAGTCAACGCGAGGAGGCTGGGCGTTCCGGTGGAGGCGGTGAATGTGGAGTGGCAGGATCAGAGGTCTAAGGGGGAGTCCAAAATAGTCCCTGCGAGGACGGTTTTAACCATGTTCATGGACCTGTTAGCTTTAAGGCTCAGCTTGGCTTTCGGGAAGAGACTTCTCAGGTTAAAAACCGTGAAAAACGGCGGCGTGTTTGTCGATGGGAACTCCGGTAGAAGTTATCCTATAGTTCAGCGGCGCTTCAATGTGAAGCGGGAGAGGGTGATGAACTTTCTCCGAAAAGTCTATTTTATGGCTGCTTTTGGCAGAAGCTAGCAGCCCCCATGAAACTTGAATGCTGGCTGACGGTGTAGGCGCCTGGTATTCAAAGAGCCGAAAGTAGCGATAATAATCCCCTGTAAGACGGTGGACACCTATACCAAGAAATGCGTCGAACGTTGCTCGAAGTTAAGCTACACAAACTACGAAATAATAGTGCTCCCGGACGAGGCGGATGAGCTTTCTGGGGAGAAGGTTAAGGTGATCCCCACGGGGGCTGTTAAGCCTCTGAAAAAACGTTTCATTGGGAGTGTTGCTTCCGATGGGGAGATTTGCGCCTTCATCGACTCCGACGCCTACCCAGACCCTGGCTGGCTGAAAAACGCTGTTCCCCACTTCGTGAACCCTGAGGTTGCCGCCGTAGCCGGGCCCTCTCTAACGGACGAGAAAAGCAGTGTGATGGAGAAGGCCAGCAGCCTCATTTTGGCTTCCTCCTTGGGAGCTGGCGCCGCGTCGATTCGGTATAGGCCGCATGAAAGACTGGTATACATCACCGAGACGCCTACCTGTAACCTAGTGATTCGAAAATCTGTGCTGGGAGCCGTTGAAAAACTGGCCCCGGACGTGTGGCCTGGGGAGGAGATCGTATTCTGCGGGCTGATCACCCACAAGCTGGGGATGAAAATACTGTATGACCCGCGGGTGCTGGTTTACCATCGTCGAAGGCCGCTTTACCGCCCTCACCTCAAGCAGATATGGAGCTACGGCCTCGTTAAGGGGCATCTGTCCAAGTCTTACCCGAAATTTGTCAGGCTGCAGTTTTTCATGCCAGCCCTATTGATTGTGGGAGTGGTCGGCGGCTTCCCCTTGGCGTTGGTTAATCCGGTTATTCGTCTGCTCTATGTTTTATCGATTCTCGCCTACGTGCTTCTTTCGCTGTCGAGTGGAATCTCAGCCGGCTTGAAGGAAAGGAATGTTAAAATGGTCCTCCACGTTTTTCTAGGAACAATGGCGACGCACCTCTGCTACGGTCTTTCCTTCATCAGAGGGTTTTTTTCGAAAAAGGTCTAACAGCGATGAAAGTGATGATAGCCTTCCCGCCTTTGTTAGAGGTGAAAGGCGTTCCTCAGCTGACCCAGAACCGCCAGTTCCAGTGGTTTTCGCATCCCACCTTCATATATCCCATGGTTCCGGCCAGCGCTGCCACCCTTTTAAAAATAAACGGCTTTGAGGTTGAATTTGTCGACGGCATAGCCCAACAGTGGTCTTACGGGCAGTTTATGGATCATGTTCAAAAAAGCCGGCCGGACTTGGTGGTTTTTGAAACCAAAACGCCTGTGGTAAAACAGCATTGGCAGATAGTCGACCGTTTAAAGGAGCTGTTAAGCGAGGTTAAGACCGTTCTGGTGGGAGACCATGTTACCGCCTTCCCGCAGGAAAGCATGGAGCTGAGCCATGTGGATTATGTCGTAACTGGGGGGGACTTCGACGTTTCGCTGCTGGGGTTAGCCAAACATCTGGAGGATGAAAGCCCTATGCCTAAGGGGGTATGGTATCGTGAGGATGGGGGGATAAGAAACTCCGGGCCCTTTGAGCTGGTCGGCGATTTGGATGGGATCCCCTTCATAGACAGGGTTTTAACGAAATATCAACTATACCGTGAAAACTGGTACAAGCGGAAGGTTTTCACCTATACCATGGCTGGGAGGGATTGTTGGTGGAGGAAGGCGGGGGGCTGCACCTTTTGCGCATGGACGGTGCCCTACCCGAAGTTTAGGGTGAGAAGCCCTGAAAGGCATCTGGACGAGATCGGCTACCTGGTCGAGAAGTTCCATGTCCGGGAGATCTTTGACGATACGGGGACTTTCCCGCTGGGGCGTTGGCTGGAGAGATTTTGTAAGGGTATGGTGGAAAGAGGATACCATGAGGAGGTGCTGTTTTCCTGTAACTTCCGCTACGACCAAGTTGGCAGAGAGGTATGCAGGCTGATGAAGAAGGCGGGGTTCCGCCTGTTGAAGGTCGGCCTTGAATCTGCAAGCCAGGAAACCTTGGACAGAATAAACAAGGGCATCGCCGTCCAGCAGATTGTGGAGGGGTCTAGGATAGCGAAGGAGGCTGGTTTGGAGATACACCTGACCATCATGGTCGGCTACCCTTGGGAGACAAGAGAAGACGCTCTCAGGACGTTGGCTTTGGCTAAGAAGCTGATGGAAGACGGACTGGCAGACGTGCTGCAGAGCACTATTGTCATTCCCTACCCTGGCACGGAATTATACCGGCAGGCCATCCAGTTCGACTGGTTCAGGGTTGACCCAAAGGATTATGAAAGGTACGACATGACCGAACCTGTTTTAAAGACGGAGGACATGACAGCGGAGGAAGTGGTGGAATTCTGCGATGAGATTTACAAGATCTACCTTTCGCCCAAATATATTCTCCGCCGATTCGTGAAGTCGCTGGTGTCCAAGGACGATTTCATGCTTAACCTCCGCGGCATTAAAGCGGCTGTAGGGCATGTTAAAGACTTTGCTTCGGCGAGAACCTAAAAGGTCAAAGACTAAACCTGTAGACTTTTACCTGATAGGAAAATACAGTATCATGCGTACTGTTTGGGGTCTTTACAACTCTGAGGTTGGAAATGCGCGGCCGCTTGTTTTAGATTGTGGTTGTGGTAGGGGGTCCTATGCATATAGGCTTGATGAGGAACAGTATGTGGGGTTAGATGTTGACGCTCTATCGATTAAACTGGCCCATAGGTTTTACCCTGAAAACATGTTTGTCGTCGGCGACGCTACGAAGCTTCCTTTCCGGGGCTCGGTGTTTGACCACGTTATTTGTAGCGAGGTGTTGGAGCATGTTTCAAAGGATAAAGCAGTTTTGGCGGAGTTGGCGAGGGTGATGAAACCTTCAGGGAGGCTGATATTATCTGTGCCGAATATATTGTGCGATAACGTTTTTGTGAATTGGCAGCGAGACATGGTCGATAACAGTGTCGGACACTTCAGAAGGGGTTACTCTATCGCAGAAATCTCGAAGCTTATCGAAGATTCGGGGTTTAAAACGCTTAGGAATAAGTATGGTTGCGGGCCTCTGACGGCGTTAGTTGAATGTTGCATAATCAAGCTTGGGAGCATTTTCGGATATACCCCCTCTAACCTGAATAGGTTGTTTGATGAGAAATCGTTGTTTGTGAGGGGTGCTTTAGGAATCTATAAGTCGATTTTTCCGTTTCTCCTCCTTTTTACGTGTCTGGACAGGTTTCTGCCCAGACGGTATAAGAGCAACATAGGCATCATAGCTGAGAGGCGGTAAGGTGAAGACCGTTAGTCGGCTATAAAGTTAAAGCCTACGCTAGGATGAAAAGGGTGAGGTGGCTACGGCCTCTCTGCTAAAGTTAGATCTGAAAAAGCTGGTTGATAGAGTTGGGGATATGGTTAAAATCGATTTCCCCTCCGAAGTCATTGAGGTAAGTTTAGAGCCGAAGTTAAGCCTTCTATGCATAAGGTTTGAAAAGCCAATCCAAGCCGAGATGGGAGAACCCGTCCATCCGCAAATACATCTTTTCAGGGATAAAAATTCGGGAAAAATAACTGCGGTTGAAATATTAGACGTGGATGAGTTGTTAAGCAAGCCTAACCTGTCAGGAAAGTAGCTACATTAACGTTAGGTTTAACGTGGTTATTGAGGCGGAAAAGGCGGCTCAGCCCAAGGGATAGATTGTGAAAGAGGCGCCTTTGGTGTCGGTGGTCGTTCCGACGCATAACTCCTCTAAAACTTTGGATGTCTGTTTAGGATCGGTTAAACGGCAAACCTATCCCAACCTAGAGATTATAGTAGTAGACAACTATAGCACAGATGACACTGTAAAAATTGCAGAGAAATACGGTCCAACAGTTTTTCAAGTAAAGGCTTTAAGGTCCCAGGCAAGAAATTATGGGGCATGGAAGGCAAAAGGAGAGTTTCTGATTTTTTTAGATGCAGATCAGAAATTAACCCCAAAAGTTATCGAAGAATGTGTTCAAAAGGTGGTGAATGATTGTGTTGATGCTGTGATGATCCCGGAAGTAAGAGTTGGTGAAGGTTTTTGGGCAAAGTGTAGGGCTTTGGAACGCCTCACATATATAGGCGATCCTCTAGTTGAAAGCGCTAGATTTTATAGAAAGAGTGTTTTCGAGAAGTTAGGTGGATATGATGAGATGCTCGAAGCTGGTGAAGATAAAGAGTTGCATGCGCGTGTAGAAGATGCAAAATACAAAATAATCTCCGTTAAGGCAATTATGAAACATCTTGAAGGACATGTAAAGTTAAGGGAGCTAGTAATTAGGAGTTATCGGTACGGCAAAACCTATATTTATTATGCCAAAAAGCAACCCAAAAGGGCTATGGTTCAACTAATGCCTATAAGGTTAAATTTTATAAGGAAATGGAGAATACTTGCTAATCAACCTTTATATGCCTGCGGCATGCTCTTCATAAAGTTTGTTGAATACATCGCTGGGACTGCTGGCCTAGTTTACTCAAAGATTTCATCATTGAAAATATAAAAAAGGTTGTAAAAAATTTCTTTAACAATTTTATTAATTTTCCCTCCAACAATATGTGCACCCACAGACCTCCCCGAATTATTTCCCCCTCTTGGATTAGCCTATATTGCTGCAGTTCTTGAAGAAAAAGAAGTTAATGTACATCTGATAGATTCGTTAGCTGAGGGATCAAACATTATTAAAGTTTTAAAAAATGGTTTAATCAGAGTTGGGTTAAATATAGAGAGTCTTAAAGAGCGGGTTAAATCACTTAACCCGGATATAGTTGGAATTAGCTGTCCTTATACGTCATCTGCCATGGAAGCACATAAAGTTGCAAAAATAATTAAGGAGCTTTATCCAAAAGCCCACATAATTTTTGGCGGAGCGCATGCCTCAGCGATACCTGAAATTATACTAAAAGATGAAAGCATAGATATTGTTGTCATAGGAGAGGGAGAAATGACCTTTCTAAACATAGTTGATAACGTACTGATGGAAAAAGATATCTCAGAAGTAAAAGGGATAGTTTTTAAAAAAAATGGAAAAATTATAAAAACCCCCCCAAGAGAGTTTATTCAGCATTTAGATATTTTACCGTTTCCGGCTAGACATTTATTACCTATGCATATTTATCTCAACGATCCACGTGCCCATATGTATGCAGTTCGTTCTCCTCGCACTTCAATAATCACTAGTAGAGGTTGTCCTTTTAATTGTGTATTTTGTTCAATCCATTCTGTATGGGGACGTAAATGGAGAGCAAGGAGCCCAAAAAATGTTGCTGATGAAATAGAATTTTTAGTAGAAAAATATAGAATTAGGGAGTTAGCAATTCTAGATGATAATTTTACTTTAGATAAGAAAAGAGTTATGAGAATTTGTAATGAAATTATTACGCGTCACATTGATATAAAATGGTCAACACCAAACGGGATTGCTTTTTGGACATTAGATAAAGAAGTATTAACAATGATGAAAAAAAGTGGATATTATAGAGCAACATTTGGTATTGAATCAGGCTGTAAAGAAACATTAAATTTCGTTAGAAAGCCAGTAAATCTGAATTACGCGCGTAAAGTGATAAAATTCTGTAATGATATAGGGTTATGGACTCATTCAACATTTGTAATAGGATTTCCTAACGAAACTTTAGACTCAATAAATCAAACAATAGAATTCGCAAAAAAATCAGGGCTTGACTTTGCAACATTTTATATAGCGACCCCGTATCCCGGCACAGATTTATATGGTATTTTTAAGAAAAATGGTTTGATAAAAAATGAGAGTTTATACGATTCTGTGACCAAGACTTCACATAATACTAGATACTTTAAGAGTGAAGAATTGATAAAATTAGCCAACAAGGCACATATCGAATTTTTAAAATATCGTATACTTAATTATTTCAAACCTAATAACCTAGTTAAATTATCAAATAAACTGGGGTCTGTTGAAGATTTAAGGTATATGTTAAAAATTGGATTAAACGGCTTAAAAATAGTATTAAATGCTTTAGTCACAGGTGAAGTTGATTATTTTTCGAAAACTCGTTTAGAAGGCGGAAAATCGAAATAAATAGGTCTTTTTAAAGGGGAAACTTCATCTACACAGGAGAGAAAGAAAAAAGTTGTCCTCTAATACCTTTTTAAAAACTATTTTATTTATTACTACTGGTTTTAGGCCGAATATTGGAGGATTGGAAACTCATCTAGATGATCTTTGTAATTATTTAATAAAGCGTAATTATCGAGTTTATGTAATTGCTCCTCAACCTACAATAACAAAAGTATTAGGTGAAAGAATCGAAAGAAAAAGTAATTTAGAAATCCATAGAGTTTATTTGTTTGGTCACTTATTTTATAAACTGGAATCTTATCCTCAGCTTAAGTTTCTTTATTTTGCACCGATGTTACTGATTTACTCCTTATTTTTTATGCTTAAATATCATAAAAAAATTGATGTTATTCATGCGCATGGCATTATTAGTGCTTTCATTGTTAAGATACTTGTTAAGTTTTTTAAAAAAAGAACTATTATTAGTCTTCACACTATTTATAATGTAGATAAAAAACCTATACTTATTAAAATGTTAAAAACAATTTTAAACTCTTTTAATACTATATTAACTTTATCTAATAGGTCGAAAAAAGAATTAACTTATATAGGATTAGATAATAAAAAAATTAAAGTTTTCACACACTGGGTTAACCAAGAAGTATTTAAACCATTAGATAAAATCTGGTGTAAAAGAAAGCTCGGTTGGAATGATAAATTTATTGTACTTTTTGTTGGGCGTCTTGTGGAGATAAAAGGTGTTAGATTATTAATTGATATTGCCAAGGAGTTTAGTTGCGAAAAAAACGTATACTTTGTCTTTATCGGTGAAGGCCCTCTGGTAAAAGATATGTTAAGATCCAATTTTTATAAAAATGTAATTTATTTAGGGAATGTCGGCGAAAAACATTTAGCTATCTGTTATAACGCCGCAGATCTTGTAGTTGTTCCCTCGATATATGATGAACCTTTTGGTAGGGTTCTCCCTGAAGCTCTCTCTTGTGGTACACCTGTCATAGCTACTAACAGAAGCGGAATTTCTGAAATCTTAGAGCCATCTGTTAGTGTGCTTGTTGAGCCGGATGTTGATAAAATTAAAAGTCAAATTATATATTTCTTTAAAAATCGGAATGAATTATTACAAATGAGTAAAAACTGTAGGAAATTTGCAGAGATGTTATTTAGTGAACGTAATGCAAAAATAATTGAAGAAAGCTACAAAGGTGGATAAGTACACGAGACATAAAAATATTTCTGACATTAAGAAATCTCAAAAAGCCTTCTTTGATAGGAAGTATATAAAGTGGGCGTGGGAAAGTTACTGGTCAAGATTTTACAAAGATCGTTTTAATATTAGTGACTTTGAAATAGCAAAAATGTTTAATAGACTTGAATTAAGGAATTCCTCTTCAGTTTTGGATATAGGCTGCGGTGATCAACCTCTCACTTGCATCTACGCGTTTAATATATCTTGCTTTTCTGTTGGTGTAGATCTATCAGTGAGAGGTTTAAAACGCGCTAAAAAAAATGCATCCAGATCGAATTTTTCCGGCTCATTTCATATTGTTGTTGCGGATGTAAACCATTTACCGTTTAATAGTGAATGTTTTGATGCAGTCATTCATTCAATGGTCTTGGAACACGTAGATAATCCTGAAGCTAGTTTATCTGAGGCATCAAGGATTCTAAAAAACGGGGGTAAGATTTTCCTTTATACTGTTAATAGGAGGTATCCCTTTCGTAAGATTTATGAAATGTTATTACCAGGGTATTTTAGAGCTATGGGTCATTCAAAAAATCGGTATTATAGTATCTATGAGATTAAAAGTTATTTTGTAAAAAATGGTTTGCAGATTGAAGGAGAAGCATATATTTTTGTTTTTATAAGTGCTATTTTTGACCTTATAATACTTCCAAAATTTAGTCAGCTATTAATAAGAAAGCCTTGGACCCAAATATATCAGAAAGTTTTTCTACGTTTTCTCAGAGTAATAGCTTTTTTAGACAATCCGCTGAAAAAGCTTGGATTAAGTAGCTGTGTTATTGTCATCGGGAGAAAGTAATTTATTTGTTGCAAAATATAAATGATTAATTTTTATACTCTGATTCAAAATTTGATTTCGGCTATGGTTTTAGCGTATTCAGGGGTGGGATCATATATGATTTCAACCGAAAACATTATAGAAAGGGAATTTTTAAATCACCCTGATTTATAATTTGAAGAAAGTGAAATAGTAACTTGAGAATATTAATTATTGATCTTTCTGTTTACCCTCTTTTTGCTAGCTTTGTGAGTGGTGGAGACCGGCACATGCTTGAGGTATGCAAGCGGCTCAGAGATTATAATTATGATAGTACTTTATTAACAAGTGAAACTGGAGCTGAAATTGTTAAGTGGTATGGCATTAGTATGAAAACCCATATAGTCTCAGTCCCTTTTGAAAAAATTTTATGTAAGACCATTATCGGGCTTGCCATACTCTATCTTATCCGTATGGTAAAGTCACTCTTCTCATTTTTCTCATTCGGGTTACGTGAAAATTTTCACATAATATGCACGTTCTCCCACTTCTTAGTCAATATTTTACCTGCCGTAATGATTTCTAGAAGATTTCCATTTTCTAAATTAATTGTTTACATTCACCACTTAGAACCCAAACCTTTGGAAAGAAATAAATATCATCCCTTTCTACCAAGTCTTCTTACCTGGATCTCCCAAAATGTCAGTCTTATGTTAATAAAGAAAAATGCTAATCTTGTTTTCATAAACCCCCGTGACAAGAAACAGGTATCAAGGTTAGGAGTATCGATGGAGAGAATTAGGATTATGCAGCAAGGCATAGATATTAAAAGAATCCGTCGAGTTAATAAAGAAGAGAAGAAATATGATGCATGTTTTCTCGGAAGATTATCGCCATTTAAGGCTTTTGATTTGATCGATATTTGGAAGATTGTATGTCGGAGCTATCCTAATGCACAATTACTAATCATCGGAACTGAGTTAGAAAAATATGTCTCACAGTTAAGAAAAAAGATTGAAATAGAAGGGCTTAAGAAAAACATTAAATTGCTTGGGGTATTGCCTGAGGATGAGAAGTATGCTTTTCTTAAGACATGCAAGATCTTTATTTTCCCGAGTTATGAGGAGGGTTGGGGTATTGCGGTATGCGAAGCTATGGCCTGTGGATTGCCTGTGGTGGCTTATGATTTGCCGGCTTATAAGGTCTTTAGAGATGCAATAATCAAAATTCCAGTAGGCAACAAAAAAGCTTTCTCGGGAGCGGTATTAAATCTTCTTTCAGACGAGAAACTGCGAGCTGGAATAGGCGAAAAAGCAAAAAAGATAGCAGAACAATATGATTGGGAGGTTACAGCGGAAAGGGAGTTAAACCTAATTAAATTGGGTGTAGAAGCAGGCGGAGTTTTTAGTTGAGAAAAATCAAGTTTTTGACATCATGTTGCGGAGAGACTATTGTATTGAATATTCGAAAAGAAAGAATCTAGAAATGTTAGAAAAGAAAGTATTAATGAGGGCGTTTGTTCAGAATCTAGGTGTATTCTCCTTTTTTCTAGGCATATCTTTCATCACGTTTCGGAAGGTAATCACTTCCCCTGGTGTTATCACTATGGAGGGCGAATGGAATATCCCGCCATTCTCGATTCAATTTAAGCAACTGTTCGAAGAGGACCTCTACGTTTGGGGCGGTACAATGGGCTCTTTCGGAAGCGAGCATTTCTCGTCAGGGCTTTACTATAAGCTATTTCTTTACTCTCTATCCCTGCTCGGCATGGATGGTGAAGCTATCTCTAAATTTGTCAGCATATTTGCGATGGTTTTAGCTGGATATTCCATGTTTTATCTATGCAGACAAATGAAAGTCACGATTTCCTCATCAATTATAGCAGGGGTCTTCTACATGATGACACCTGATATTTTCAACAAATTCGCAGTAGGTCATCTTGGTATGGTATTAACCTACGCATTGCTGCCTTTAGTCCTCGCTTTTTTCGCATGCTCTCTTGAAGGAAGTCATAAATTTAAGTGTCTTCTACTAACTTGCATACTGTCAGCTATTGCAAGTATGCGGATTACAAATTATTTTGTCATATCAATAATGCTCTTACTATTCTGTTTTATCTATAGCGGTTTAGCTAAGAGAAATAAAGATTACTTCTTAAAGAGCATGAGAAACACATTCATCATATTATTTGCTCCGTTTTTAATTCAAGCTTACTGGACTGTTCCCTTTATTGTAGATATATTCCAAAGCAAGGGAGCGCAAATAATATCAGCTCAGTTAGGATATATTCCTATGAGATTTTTTATCTCAGAAGGATATGAGCCTAATGAAGTCCTACGATTTATAGGTACACACCTTGGCTATTTTACCCTCGTAGTTAGGGATGCGCCTATATGGCAACTTTTAAGTTTTATTCCAGTAATTTTTGCTTTTTCTATTCTTTTATTTTCCAAGAAGGATTGTAGAATTATTTTTTTTGCTACTTTAACAGTTTTGGGTGTTACTTTAGTTTCAGCGACAAAGGGAATACTTGGATCTTTATGGTTCTTAATATTAGAATCTATTCCATTCTTACAGATCTTTAGAAGCGTCGAAAAGTGGTATCCTCTACAAAGTTTAGGGCTAGCTGTTCTCTTAGGATTATCATCTGAAACATTCAAACATTACCTCTATAAATTAATTAAGCGTGTAGTTTTAATAAGAAATCATAATAGAATTGCTACTTTAAAACCTGATGGCAAAATTAAGATTATTTCATTACTTATCATATTCTTAATTTTCATAAGTAGCATTTCTACTTATGCTTATCCATTTTTTACTGGCAACTTTGGTGGTAGAATGCAAACATATGAATTCGGAGAAAAATATGAACAGTTATTACATTGGCTTTCCACCGAACCCGACGATTTCAGAGTTTTTACATTACCTGCACCCTATCCCACGTTATATAATGACGCAAAATATAGCCCAACTCCCGGCTATGACATGATGTCCAGATATATAGGCAGAGATTTTATATATTACGGGAAGGTAAATTCTCCGCCATTTGAAAGGTTTTTAATTAAAACATTGTATGAAAATCGAACAGAATACTTGGCTGAACTTCTTAACTTAGCAGCCGTTAAATATATTATTCTAGACCTAAATAAACGCACAACAGCAACAGACCATGGATGGGCGCTAGAATTTCCCGAAATGGAGTTTACTAATAAAAAAATTATCAATACTATAAAACAGCAGAAAGACTTAACGCAACTTAGCTTAATAGATTCTATACAAATTTTTGTTAATAAAAGATTCCAAGGCCATACCTTTCCTATTAGTCGTATTGGTTTATTCGCAGGGGATCTTGATGGTTTAATCAGCCTTAGTTATTTAGACGGATTAAAACTAGATGATTTAGGTTTAATTTTCGTGCAACAATTAACAAAAAATGATCTTATTACCCTTGCTAATCTTCCAAATGTTGCAGTTATAATTCAAGATGGCCATTTTTTTGATATAATTTTAGCTGCAGCATCAAAAAAATACCTTTTTTACCCTATTCACTATGTCTCAGAATTTTCTCCAGATGAAGGATGGAGTTTTACAGGTTGGATTTGGTATAAATGGCGTTACCAAGCACAATTAGAACATGTAGCTTTTACATTTGTCCCTTCTACTTTGCGTATTCCATTTTATGTAGAACAAAAAGGGGTCTATGAAGTTTACTCAAAACTTTACTTTGGTCCCGAAGCATCAAAAATTAAGTTTTACATCGATGATTTAAAAATTAAAGAAATTAGAACAAAAAGAATAGCTGACGCGGGTTTTAGATGGGCGCACGTAGGAGATGTCAATTTAAATTACGGCAATCATATACTTGCAATTGAAAGTGAAAAAGGAGAAAATGCTATTACGAATGTAGTTGTTGTTCCGAAAGAAGCCGTTGAGGAAGCAAAAAAATTAGTTACTGAAATAATGCTAAATAAGCAGATAATTTTATTTTCTGAAATGGGGTCGGTTCAAGATGATATTAAGTTAAAGAAATCTCTCTTCACCGCAAAATGGGATGATGAGAATGCGGAGTTTTGGACTATTTCATTCGGCGGATCTGAGGGAAAGCTTGGTGCTCCTGCAATAACAACTGAAACAGTAATAGTAAAAAAGGGAGATAAAGCATTTAAGTTTACAGTTCCTTCTGGTGGTAATTATACTTATGCGGCAATGGATCATACATACTCCCCATCTGAAGATTGGAGTGGTTACGATTTCCTTTCATTATGGTGGTATGGAAAAAACACAGGTGAACGGTTAACTATCCGAATTGAAGACTCGCTAGGCCAAGCTCAGGAATGGCGACTAATCGAAAACTGGTTTGGCTGGAAAGAACTTATTTTACCATTGAAAGAACCCGATGTTTTCTGGCATAATCCAGCAAACCTCTCTGATGTGGCAAAGATAAGGATCGCAAAGTATGAAGCCGGAAGTTGGTTTCTTGATGAAGGAGGAGTGGGTGTTACGGGGATAATGCTTTCAGAAGATTACGGAGTAAACACAAGCGAAGGGTTTGCTTTTTCTGTTAAGGAAATGCCGTTCAGCTATTCTCTATATATCCCAAAACAAGGTTTCTATAATCTGTACGTGAGATGCTTGAGTGAAATTCCATCTACTGTGAATGTCGAGGTCAACAACCACCATAAATTTACAATTCGATTAAATTCTACATCCAAATATGAATGGTACAAAATCGGAGAATTACATTTGTATGAAGGCCATTTTAAAATACAATTTAAACCTGATAAAAAAAATATTATATATTTAGATCAACTTACAATAATAGAATCATCGTTTAGACCCCAAACTTCTAAACCGGCAGACTTTAGAGCGCAAAAAATTAACCCAACAAACTACGTGATCTCTGCCAGAGCATCTGAACCTTTTTATGTATTCTTCTCTGAAAGATATAATCCTTCATGGAAAATTTATTTAAATAACGAAACTTACATAAAAAGTTATCCTGCGTATTCTTTTGGCAATATCTTTTTTATCAATAAAACAGGAACTTTCGACATGTATTTAAAATTTGATAAGCAACTATTATACGAATTTGGGTTTTACATGTCATTCGTATCATTTAGTGTTTTAACACTATTAATATCTATTCCAACTAATTTTTTTAAAAAAATTCTAAATCTTGTTAAGGGCAAAAGATGAAAATAGGAATCGTTGCGCCAGGAATATTACAGGATGTTGTTTATGGAACCAATAAACAATTACTCAGTACCATATTGCATCTTATGGAACATCTTCCCCATTCTGATATTATCATATTAACAGAACGAGGAAAATTTCCGATTTCAAACGACATCTTAAATGTTTTTCAAATAAAATATTTAAAAAAAGGATTATATAATGAAAAATTACAATCATTTATTGAAATCTCAAAAATAATTAAAAAAGAAAAATTTGATGTTATTTATGTCCGCAATTCTATATCATTCAGCATTATTTCAGCACTTTTAGAAAAATTAACAAACGTGCCTGTTATTCATCATATTGATACAATAAATTATCCAACATCAATTAATGAGTTTTTATCTGCTTTTATGTTGTTTAAAAAAATTAAAACACCAAATCTATTCGATAACAAGATTCATTCTTTTAAATTTATTCTTAAATGGAGTCTATCTAATGTAACTCAATTAGTAGTCACGTCTAAATATATTAAATGTATTTTACAAAAAATAACCCCTAATCTTCTTAACATAAAAATAATACCGCCAGGAATTTATATACCAAACTTAGTAACAGATATTTTTGCGTCCTCGAAATATACTCTGACCTATTTTGGAGCTTTGGCTATGTGGAGAGGTCCCCTAGATGTAATAACAGCTTTTTCACAGGTTGCTAAAGAAAAACATAATGTAAGATTAATGATAGCTTCTCCGCGGGATGACCCCGTTACTAAACATTATTGTGAAAGAATAATAAACAATTTGAACCTCAATTCAAAAATTATATGGAAAGGCTTTTGTAATGATATATATCGAGAAATTTTAATGCCTTCGACTACTATCTGTTTACCTTTCCGAAGTTACGTTTTAGATCCACCTTTAACTATTCTGGAGGCTATGGCTACTGGTAAACCAGTAATTACTACGAAGCTGGGCGGAATTCAAGAATTTATCAAAGATGGTGAAACAGGCTTTCTTATAGACGTTATGGATATAAAGGCATTAGTCCAGAAGATCAGAATGACTTTGCTACACACCGAATCAGCTCAAGAAATTGGTAAAAGAGCGAGAGAACGAATCTTGGCAATGTGCAATTGGAACTTAGTCATTAAAGAAATGCTGAAAATAATTAAAGAAGTAGCAAGGGCTTAACTAATAGGTTGAAGACGATGGAGCCCTACTCCAAGGCTTATACCTCAATAAGCAAAGCAAAGAAATACATTGAAGAACGCGTCAGTCTTCGCGGCCTTGTGGTCATAGAAACAGAGGTTAAAGCGGTAAGTCAACTTATGGAAAAAGTCAATTCTAAAGAGGTGGTCGTCGAATTAGGGATAGGGAGTGGTGCATTTGGATTTAATTTAATGAACAACAAATCCGTGAATAATTATATCGGCCTTGACTCTTCTTTGGCTATGTTAAGCATGGCTAAAAAAAATTTAAATATGGTTTTTAGAAGCTTGAAGCCGAATGTGGATCTAGTATTAGGTGATGCTAGGTATTTGCCGTTTAAACAAGCTTCCTTTAATGGTGTAATCAGTATACGGCTAATTTCTCATCTATCAAACAAATACGTGGTCTTTAAAGAAGTGAGTAGAGTATTAAATTCAAGAGGCTTCATGGTCTTCGACTATTATGATAGTGAAAGCTTACTAGCGCTTATAGGGGCTCAAAAGGAAAAGCGTGGAGATTTTACTAATCTCAAAGAACTACAAGGTTGTATAAATGACGCCGAATTGTCTATACGAGGATCCGCAAGCGCTTTCCTATTAGGTCTTACACTTTACGACAAAATTCCAGAAATATTACTCAAGCCCCTAAAATTATTTGACAGTCTCTTTTCGCAGCTTCCATTTTTAAGAAGATACGCCACAAGAAAGTTCGTTTTGATAACAAAAAACATTGATGTTCCAGCCCCTCAAACACTAAAAACTTCATAAAGATGACTGGTATAAATCATGCAAAGATTGTTAGTGCCGAGTGTGAGATACGCATTAAATCTTAAGATTTTCAGGTAATGTAAAGAACAGATTTTCTCTGAATGGTGAGCGGCTTTGAGGATAGGGGTTTTTGAATCTGCATATTTGACACCAAGACCTAACTCACCGTCGTACATGGTTCTTTTAAAAAACCAAGTGGAATGGTTTGCAAAACTAGGAAACGAAGTGACAGTGTTAGCTGAAGGAAAAACATCCGTAGAAAATGGAGGTCTCTATACAATATCCTCTTTGACAGGTGTAATAACACCTTTTAGCCGAACCTTTTTAGATCGCAAAGAAATATCTTATTTTTCTGGAGTGTTTTCTCCTGAAATAATTTCCAAAGCTGCCAGAATTTTAAGAAAGCTAAATTTGGATGTGATTTATACATGTGGTACATCGTTTTCAGCTGTATTCGCCGCATTGCTAGGCAGGTTAACAGGTATCCCGACTGTTCATTATGTCTTTGAATATACAGAACCCTGGATGTGGTGGAAGGGAGACAGTGAAACTCTAAAGGGTTATAAAATACCCCTGACATACAAGATTAACCAATTCATCAATACGTTGCCCAGAGAGTTATTCAGAAGAGAAATTCTACAGAAATGGGGATTGAAAAATGTCACAAAGATAATAGCCTCATCAAACTATGTAAAGAGGCTCATTCAAAAATTTATTCCCGTAGGAAACAATATATACGTAGTTTACCCGCATGTGGATTTGCCGACCTTAACTTGGGAAGCAAGAAATCACGAATGCTTAATTACGTACTTGGGGCATCTGTGGCAAGGAAGAGGTGTACTCGACCTAGTCTTGGCATTCTCTAAAATTATTGATCGGTACCCGCAAGCAAAGTTGGTAATCGCATCTACTAACATCCATGGACTAACAGAACACTACCTCAATAAGCTTATTCGAAAATTTAAGCTGGAGTCTCGCTTGATAAGAATAGGCAAAGTAAATGATGTGTACCACGAATTAATGTTACCGTCCACCGTCATCGCTTTACCGTACCGTGACACGCCTTCAATAAAGCTCATTGAAGCCATGGCGGCAGGAAAACCAGTGGTTACAACAAGAATAAAATGGACTTCTGAACTTATATCCGACGGAGAAAATGGCTTTCTTGCAGGAGTGGGTGATATTGAAGAAATAGCGAATAAACTTGAGATAATACTTGAGAATCCTAAAACAGCAGATGAGGTAGGTAAAAAAGCCAGAGAAACTATTAAGAAAATGTGTGCATCCGAGAAAAATGTTAGAAGAATCTTAGACATCATAAAAAGAGAAGTAACTTTGCCAACCTAAATTGACTATTAATTGGAGGGAAACGTTATCAAGGTATGCTTGTTAGCTAACAACCCTGTAGCCGATACAGGCTATGGTATTGATAGATACTGTTTTGAGTTGAGCGAAAGGGTAAGAAGATACTTCAACTTAACTATCTTGAGCCAAGGCACTCTATCAAATATTCTGTATTGGGGCGTAAAAGAAATAATCCTCCCCATAAAAACTATACCTGTCAGAGCAGATGTCTATCATGCAGCTTCACCCCAACTTGCTAAAGCCGCTTTACTGTTCCATAAATTCCCTCTAGTTACGACCTTCCATGACTTGATCCCGATTAAAGAATCGTTAACAAGTTTTTATCAGAAAAAGTTGAATTTTAGTGCTTCAGTTCGGTTTCAGTATTTGAGAATATGCTCGCGTATAGCCGTTAGAAGTGACATATTAATTGCTCCGTTTGAAGTAACTCGACGAGACCTTATCTCGACTCTAGGCGTGAATCCCAATAAAATTAGGATTATCTCCTATGGAGTAAATACTAACCGTTTTAGACCTCTAAAATTAAGCAATAATATGCTTAAAAAAAAGGAAGGAAAAAAAATCGTTCTCTTTGTGGGAGGTTTTTCCACGGCAAAAGGCACAGATGTATTAATGGAAGCATTTAAAACCGTCGTGGAGAAGTTTTCGAAAGTTGAACTCTGGATCTGCGGGAAATGGTTCTTTTTTGATGGTATTAAATTAGCAAAAAACTTAGGCATTCTTGAGCATATACGATTCTTAGGGCACATCCCAGAAGATAAACTTCCCATCTACTACAATTTAGCCGATGTAGTAGTCATGCCCTCCAAAATAGGATTTTGCCTACCTATACTGGAAGGAATGGCCTGTAAGAAAGCGATCATAACGAGCGACACTCCTGACATAAAAGAAATAGTAGGTGATTCTGTCATTACCGTTTTCCCGAATGATGTAGACAAATTAGCTGAACTGATATGTTATGTCCTAACAGACGAGGCGTTAAGAGAAGAGTTAGCCTATAAGGCTTATCAAAAAGCAAACTGTTTATCTTGGGATAATATAGCTAAAAAAACGATGGATGTTTATCTAGAACTGGTGAATAACGAATGAGAAGCCATTATCAAGTGACTTGTAGAATATGTCGTGATAAGAACTTAACAATGTTCTTAGATCTGGGATTTACTCCTCCGGCAGATGCTTTCTTGTCCCCAGATAGGTTGAATAGACCAGAAACATGGTATCCTTTAAAAGTCCTTATCTGTAACAATTGTTCTTTGGTTCAACTTAATTACGTAGTTTCACCAAGAATATTATTCCAAAAAGATTACCCGTATGAGTCGTCTATTACCAAAACTGGTAGAGAACACTTCCACTCCTTAGCAAAAACAGCATACTCGAAATTCAGTCTTTCTTCGGGAGATTTAGTTATCGACATTGGGAGTAACGTTGGTGTGCTACTACAAGGTTTCAAGAACCAAGGAGCCAATGTATTAGGTATTGATCCAGCTCCTAACATTTGCGAGATAGCCAGAAGAAATGGTATCGAAACTATAAACGACTTTTTTAACGAAAAAGTTGCAAGTGAAATTGTAAAGACCAGAGGAAAAGCAAAAATCATAACCGGAACAAATGTTGTCGCTCATATAGATGATCTTCATTCCTTAGCAAGGGCGGTAGATATATTGCTAGATAAAGAGGGAGTATTCATCATTGAGGCCCCTTACTTAGTCGATTTGATAGAAAAACTAGAATATGACACCATATACCATGAACATCTATCCTATTTATCTATTAAACCTTTGAACGTACTGTTTCATAAGTTTAGAATGGAAATATTCGATGTCGAAAAAATAAGTATTCATGGAGGTTCACTACGTTATTTCGTAACAAGAAAAAATACTTATCCTGTTTCTAAAAATGTTCATAAATTCCTTAAAAACGAGAAAAAGTTTTACGAAAGAGACACTTTAATAAATTTTGCGAGAAATGTTGAACGTAACCGAGAAGAACTTACATGGATGTTAAAGTCACTAAAACATGAAGGTAAATGTATTGCTGGGTTAAGCGCGCCAGCAAAAGGAATGACACTGCTTAATTACTGTAAAATAGGTCCAGATACGATAGATTTTATCACCGAAAAATCAACTTTAAAAATAGGAAAATATACGCCAGGAACCCATATACCAATTGTACCAGATTCGGAATTAATTAAAAGAATGCCAAACTACGTATTGCTATTAGCGTGGAATTTTGCTGATGAAATAATGAACAACTTGAAGGATTATGAGGATGCGGGAGGTAAATTCATTATTCCTATTCCTAGACCTCGTATTGTTAACTGAGTTAAACTATTACGCGTATGGGCTGGAAAAAATGAAAGTACTCAAAAGAAATCCTGTATTTGAAGATGAAAGAGGTAAGATAATTGATATCTTAGAAAATGAGCCAATAGAATATGTTACATTCATATTGTCAAAAAAAGGAACTGTTCGCGGAAATCATTATCATAAGAAATCGATTCAATATACTTACGTCCTTAAAGGCAAACTCAAACTTTTAACGCAAATGCCAGGAAGAAAAATTAAAACTAAAATCGTAAAATCTGAAGACCTGATTTTCACACCCCCCACGGAGAGACATGCGCTAATCGCTTTGGAAGACTCGGAACTTCTCATCCTAACGAAGGGGCTTCGTGGGGGACGATATTATGAAAAAGACACTTACAGGCTTGGCGCGTCGGAGTCACTGGTTGAAGGAAGAGTGTAAGATGAAGATTCCAGTATACAAACCGTTATTGGGCGAAGAAGAAATTGAATACGTTGTTTCCGCTATTTCCCGCGGAGAAATTTCAGGCCTTTATGGAGAATATATAGGCAAATTTGAAGAAGAATTCTCGCATTACGTGGGATGCTCTTACGGTATTGCTGTAAGCAGCGGAACCGCCGCGTTACATCTAGCGTTAGCCTCACTCGGAATCAAACAAAAAGATGAAATTGTAGTTTCATCTTTCACTAATATGGCTACATTTTTTGCTGTTCTCTATCAATATGCTAAACCTCTCCCCATCGACATAGAACCTGACACTTGGAATATTAACTCAGCTTTAATTGAAGAAAAAATCAGCGAACGCACTAAGGCCATTTTAGTTGCACACATTTACGGTCATCCTGTCGATATGGATCCTGTTCTTAAGATCGCTAAAAAATATGGATTATATGTTATCGAGGACTGTGCTGAAGCACACGGAGCTACGTATAAAGGGAAAAAAGTGGGCTCCTTAGGTGATGTGGGTTGCTTTAGTTTTTACGCAAATAAAATAATCACTACTGGAGAAGGAGGCATGTTAACTACAAACAACTCTGAAATAGCAGATAAAGCTCGTACCCTTAAAAGCCTAGCTTTTGGAGCAAATAATAAATTTATGCATCAAGATATTGGCTTTAATTATAGGATGACAAATATACAAGCTGCTATTGGCTGTGCTCAGCTAAAAAAAATAGATAAAATAATTGAGAAAAAACGTCACATTGCCCACTATTATACCGAAAATCTTAAAGATGTTCTAGGTCTACAACTTCCTGTCGAAAAATCTTACGCTAAAAATGTCTATTGGATGTACCATGTGGTGGTCCATAGTGAAAACTTTGGTTTTACGAGAGATTTACTAATGGAAAAACTAAAAGACCACGGTATAGAAACACGTGAGGCATTCATTCCTTACAATCTGCAAAAAATTTTTATTCAGAAAGGTTGGGTCAAAGGTAATGAGTGTCCAGTTGCTAACTATATCGCAAGAAACGGATTCTATTTACCGAGTAGCCCCCTACTCAAAGAAAAAGAGCTTAAATATATTGTAAATAAGATTAAAGATATTAAAAAAGATCATTAATGGTCAAAAGAGTCCCAGTAAATTATTAATCTAGTTGAAGACGAAAAATTGAACCAATTAACAATAAACTAAAACGGTAGGAAAAATAATTGATGATCGTTAATAATATTGAGGGAGAAAAAGTCTTAGTTACAGGTGGTGCCGGCTTTATAGGTTCAGCATTAACAAGAGAATTATTGAAAAAAGGAGCAAATGTAATTGTTTATGATAATTTTCTCTATGGTGATAAGTCTAACCTAAGTGAAATACATGAATCGATACAGATCATAAATGCTGATATATTAAGCTGGAAAATATATGACACGATAAAGAAACATAAAGTAAAATATGTCTTTCACTTAGCAGCGGAACCCTTTATACCATACTGTTATGACAATCCTGAAAAATTTTTCGACGTGAACGTAAAGGGCACCATGAATGTTCTTATGGCTTGTAAGACGTTAGATGTCGAACGTATTGTACATTTCTCTAGCTCTGAAGTTTACGGAACTGCCCAATACGTACCTATGGACGAGAAACACCCAACACTACCTTTGTCAACTTATGCTGTCAGTAAGCTTGCTGCCGATAGACTCTGTTTCGTTTTCCATTACGAGCATAACATTCCCGTCATAATCCTTCGGCCTTTCAACTGTTATGGACCTAGAGAAACTCAGCCTTATGTCATACCCGAAATCGTTTCCCAACTGTCAAGAGGAAACGTTGTTAAGCTTGGAAACGTAAATGCAAAGAGAGATTTCACGTATGTCGAAGATATAGCAAAAGGTGCCGTGAATGTAATGGAAGCAGAGATTCCTGATGGAGAGATAATTAACCTAGGTTCAAACAAAACTTACTCTATCAAAGAAATCGCTTATCTAGTAGGAAATCTGATTGGTTATGATGATATCAAAATAGAGATTGAAAACTTGAGGTTAAGGCCACGAGATGTTACTCTGCTACAATGCGATTACTCAAAGGCAAAAACCTATATTAACTGGGAACCTGAGGTTGACATTCGAGAGGGGCTCAAGCGTACTATAGAATGGTACATAGAAAATGGAAAACATTGGACTTGGGAAAGACTCGTATAGGTACTTCGAGATGAATGATATTTTTCAGTCTTACGGAAATTTTTATGACATAATTTACTTGGACAAAAACTACGAGAAAGAATGTGACTTCTTAGAGGAAATTTTTAAGCGCTATTCAAATCCAATGCCAAAAACAATACTTGATGCAGGATGCGGAACAGGAAATCATGCTATTTTGTTAGCGAAAAGAGGCTACAAAGTAACTGGGATAGATTTATCGGAAAAAATGATTAAAATCGCTAAAGAAAAGGCAAACAAAAATCATGTTGAAATAAATTTTAATGTGATGGATTTACGTGAATTAAAATTGAATAAAAAATTCGATGCTTGCATTTGCATGTTTTCTGTTCTCAACTATGTGATTGCAGGTGATGAACTTTTAGGCGTTCTGCTTAAAATTAAAAGGCACCTTAAAACTGGCTCTCTGTTTATTTTCGATTTCTGGTATGGCCCTGCAGTTTTAATTATTCGCCCTACTTCAAGAGTGAAAATTGTGGAAAAAGATGGTATAAAAGTAATTCGTTTTGCTGACCCGCAGTTAGATACGTTTCATCACATTTGCGAGGTAGAATACTATTTTGTAGTCATTAAGGAGAATCTTATAATATATGACGGAAAAGAAAAACATGTAGTCAGATTTTATTTTCCAGAGGAAATAAATCATTATTTAAAAGAGACAGGTTTTCAGCTTCTAAAATTTTGTGAATTTCTTAATTTGAATGTCGAGCCAAGTGAAAGAACTTGGCATGTGACCGCTATTGCTAAAGTTCTTCCTTAAATTCTTTAACAGTTTTCTAAATAAATAAGGAAATAATGACCTTAATGCATGTATTCCTTTTAACTTATCATCAGCAATCTCCTCATCAATTTTATATAAAGCACTATTAACATATCAACCAACCAGTATGAGTTTAACGTTAGTATGTGAAAGAAAATTGTGTCGGGTGCTAGTATGCTTCATTGGTATGGATGGCTGCGGTAAAACAACTCACGCAGTAAACTTATTCGAAAAAATGCAATCTAATGGATTGGATTGTAAATATATCCATCACACCTATAGCCTATTAAATTATATACCTTCCAATCTACGAACCCGTCTACAAAACCATTTCTCCTACATGACAGGGCAGGATACTTTATGTAAATCCCCAGTTAAAAGTTCTCTGAAATTGAAGATTATTATGATCCTTTTATCTTTTGTTGCATTTATACAAGCTCTTATCGGCTACATAATAGAATGTAGACCTCACAGACATGATCTTCTTCTCATATACGATAGGTACTTTTACGACCACATAGTCAACTATATGAGTGTCTGTCCCGAATGGTTAATAAAATGTTATCTGCATTTAATTCCGACGCCTGACATGACCTTTTTACTCGACGTTTCCCCCAATACAGCATATTGGCGGAAAAAAGAAGCCTCCATAGATTTTTACGTGAAATACCGACAATCATATTTAAGTCTCATAAAAAAACTAGACCCTCGGAAGCTTATCGTAATTGGTACAAACTCGGATATTAATAAAGTAAACTCCATAATTCTCAATTACGTAACGAAACTTATAAGTAAATATAAGTAATAAATAAGTAAATATATCAGTTAAAAATCTAACTTAAACAAAATAGGTGAAATCTCGCCTGCCAAAAAATATAGAGAGCTTTGAAAAATCCAATAAGCTTCTCTCCTTAATTTTATATTTTGTTGACGACGAATATCGAAAATATAATCCTGATATATTAGAAAAATCAGAAAATATTAAGAAACAAAGATTCAACGTGAACGAAGCGCTTCAAGTGGCTAGAGAAAATAAGTTATCTTACTATTTTTCTAAACGGATAGCAGAAGATAGACCAGAACTAGTTACCGAACTTATTCGGGCTGAGATAAGATTGGGTGAAAAAAATATAGCTAAAGCTAAGGTTACCGTCGAATTTCTACGTTCATCATTTGCGGCAGAAGGTATTGATTTTCTACTTATAAAAACGTTTAAAGGTTTACCTTACAGCACTTTTGACATAGACATCTTGTTGCGAGAAGCTACTTTTGGCGAGGCGATGCGTAATATGGAAAATAAAGGAGCTTTAAAAACAGATGGACGTTTTCTGAATATACTCTTAAAGTTGCGTTTAGCATTCCCAGGTTATCGACCAAAAAATTTGTTGGATATAGATATGTATAAAGGATTATTGTGGTGGTTACCTGTTTTAGATGAAGAGTTTATGTGGAAAAGACCTCGCCTGATAGAGTTTCACGGTATTGACTGTCTGATTCCAAGCCGTGAAGCAGACCTTTTATCCATACTTGCCAGCTCTTTCTTCACGGATAGAAAAATTAACCTTCTTGACTTTATATATATCAATTCTCTGTTGAAAAATGGTGTAGATTTCGGTATTTTAAGGGAGGAAACAGAAAAATACGGATGGAATAAAGAATTTTTTTTAGTAATGTCACTGTTGCGCGAAATCAAAAATCTGCTTTATCACGGTTTATCCCCTCAAAACATCATCCAGTTTCCATATACTATTCCCCTAGGGGTTTTAGTTAAGGCGCTTCCAAAAACTATAAACGTTAAAGTATCTATGGAACCTTTAAGTCTTCCATTCACCTTAGCTAATGTCGTATTTCATTCCTTTATTGGTGAATTATATAAAAATTTAAGACAAAGAGTTTTTTAACAGGGTAACCAAATAACTTTCCCTCTTAATTGGTGGTTAAGACCTACGGTGAAAATCAGCTAATGACCGAAGACTCGACTTTGCTTAGGGCAGCTAGAGGAACAGGGATCTTAATGTTTGAGAGTACTATCACCACGTTGATCGGTGGCTTCTTCTTCGTGTTCATGGCTAGAGTTATCACACATGAGGAAATGGGCATCTACGGGGCAGTTATGCTGGTTTCCTCTATCGTCGGTATCGTTGGCCGTCTTGGTTTGGAGACAGCAGCTTCCCGTTTTATTCCATATTTTTACGGCAATCGAGATTATAGCAACGTGTTTCAAACTTTCAAACATATACTTATGATTTCACTGATATTGGCGTTAGGATTAGGTTTATTTTTCTTTTTTATCTCGGATATTCTATCTAACATTCTATTTGGTACACCTCAATATTTTTATATATTGCAAATAGCTTCAGTAACGATTCTTTTAAGCATTATAGCGACGATTTTCTTAGGATTCATACAGGGGCTTCGAAATTTTACAATTTTAGCAGTTGCTAAGCTTCTATCTCAAATAGTCAGAATTAGCTTCTCGGTTTGGCTTCTCCTACTGGGTTTAGGTGTGGCCGCTATTTTTTTAGGTTACATATTTTTTCCATTAGTAACAATATTAATTGCTCTACCTTTTATCGTAAAAGGTCTCTTAAGGATAAGAAGATTTAATTCTCTTAACAATTCACCTCCCCTGACCTTGAAGTCGCTTTTGGTTTTTTCTCTTCCGATGATGGGTTATTTTCTAGCTAACTCTGTGTCCAACTCAATTGACAGCTTTGTGGTGCTTGCTTTTTTAGATGTTAAAGCTTTAGGCATCTATACAGTTGCTATAACTGCCTCAACATTTGTTACAGCAATTTTTGCAACCCCCATACTCGCAACCTTAATACCCAGCTTAAGTGAAATAGATGGACGAACTGGTGCAGCGAAAGTTTCCAGCACTTTAACTGCAATCTGTCGTTATATCGCTTTATTCTTCTTGCCGATTGCACTCGGTCTGGCTGTTTTATCGCCTACAGCAATATACGTTTTAGCCGGTAAGGCGTATAGCGAGGCTGCCATGCTTCTCACGATACTTTGCTTAGGTATAGCAACCTACGGCATCTCCGTAGCTCTGATATCTGCGCTGATCGCTTTAGGTAAAACGGTGAAGGTTATGTTAATATTTACTTTCAGCATAATCGTCGAATTCTTTGTCTCTATAGGTCTCATACCCGTATTGGGCATGCCTGGGGCAGCTTTAGGCCGCTCCGTAATGTACGGAGTTATGTTGTTTTTATTTTATCGAGCAAGTTCCGAGGTTCTGGCAGCATCTTTAGATTGGAAAACAATGGGTAAAGGTCTTTTCTCCTCCCTCATCATGGCTTCGGCATTATATCCTGTTGCTCTTTTTACAGACTTTCACATAATATTCTTACCGTTTTATTTAATCTTCGCCCTCATAATTTATATACTTGCTCTTTCCGTGATGAAAGTTCTAAACCTTCAAGATGTTCAGTTTATCTGTAAGCTGATACCAGGTGGAAAATACATGTTCAGCAAGATTGAAGCAGCACTCAAAGGTTCCGGCATAGCTTCTAAGATTATAAGGAAAATTTTAAACATGGATTCCGCATATTCAGTAAAAACATCTGATTAAAGTGCTAAGAAATCCTTGAAGTTAGTTGTATTAGCCTGCGCTGTCTTTCAACACTGAGGTTGCTCATGGTTAAGCATCTGCTTTGCTGTACTCTTCGCAGCTTCAATGTGTTGAGATTATCTATCGTAAATATTCTATTTTCTTTTCCTATTAACTATGGATAACATCAAGACTATGAAACAGCTAGTCGCCGAGATGGAATACGCCGTAAACATGAAGTTCATGTTTTCATAGTATATCCTCCCCTCATTTTCACCCTTAACCTCAAACACGTTCGTGAGATCCATGTAGGGTTTTGGTGGGCGACCGTTAAATCTCCAACCCCCGTCAAAAGGCTGAGCAAAAATAAGATATTTGCCTGTGATGCCCCAGACTCTGTATTCCGCCGGCGATACCTTTTCAAATTTAACAGGCTTAGCCTCCACTTGCCTAAACGAATGATCTAAAAGTTGGTTCCAATTCTGAAAACTAGGCTCGTCATCGACTGTATAAAACTTATGTGTCTCATGTAGGTTCTCAAAAAGTGTTAAATGCGAATTATCTATAACCACAGCTAAGTCTTTTTGCTTGTATAGGAAATCATAATCCTTGTAATCAACTTCCTTCACTAAGATAATATACTTTACATTTAATGGCGCCATGAGCTCCCCAAAATTCGTGAGCTGGTCTCGTTTATTTAACAGAAAATGTATATATCGTTGGTCGAGCTCCGTTGATTGCGTTTCTATAGGGCCCACTTCTATGTTTTTTCCCCGAATGATAGGTTTATCAAAAAAGATGTCCGCTGGATTCCCTACGATCCTTCCCACCCAAGTTAACCACATATACTGGTGCCAAGGTAAAAATAGAACCTTAAAATCTTCTTCTTGAGCCTTAAAATACTCGTTAACCTCATACCACTCCTCCGGATAATCGACCACTTTTAAGTTATTTCCCAAACCAAAAAGCATATTGGCGGAATAAATGAAGGGTGCAGCTAAAACTAGAAATATCAGCAATATGCCCAAAGCCTTCTTAACCTGTAAAGAATTTTCCTTACGCCCAAGGCTTCTACGTTTTAGAGCACTCGCCAATTCCCCAACCCCTAAACCGCCAAGAAACGAGTACGCCAAAGCTAGTAGAACAACAAATTTATGCGAGTCTCTGAATGCTTTTAAAAAGAAGAAATTTTCAAACAAAAAAAGAAAGAATTTCGAAAAATAAGCAGTAGAGATACCTGTAGCTAATATAAGCGACACTATAGCAACTATCGCAAAACTTTTAGCCTCATCCTCTGTCTCCCTCCTCGACATGAAACCATAAACTGACAAAAATAACAAAAAAAAGTACACCAAAAACCACCCGGGGAGCATATCGGAGATATAGACATAACCTTCAGGCGGCCTCCAAAAACCGTGAAGGGTGGCAAGGCTAAAGAATAAGTTTGGACCCACACCCCACATCTTGGCTGTGAAGACTAGGAGGTCCTCATAGCTCACTAGGCTGAGACTTGTTTCCTTTACCCCCAAAGCCGCCGGACCCAGCCAATAAAAATTAACTCCAAGGAACATGACAGCTACTATACCCGTCCACTTTAGGAGATGAGTGATCTCGGTTCTCTTCCTTATCGCCCTGAAGGCTAAAATGGCGAAAATAAGAAATAGAGTTAAAAGTAGAATTTCAGCACTGAACATTCCCACAAGAGTTAGTAATATTACCAACCGGGTAGCTGTATGGAAACTGGTCTGCTTAAGGAAGTCTATTCCTGCCTTAGCTGCTAGAGGCATAATGGCGTAAGCCATCAAGATCAGCAAGTGACCAACCATAAACCTGACAAAAACGAAGGGATTTAAAGCGTAAAACAACCCAGCATAATACTTACCGGCTAAATTGTCTGTAGGGCATAGTCTATGCGCCGACAGCCCAGCCAATACAAAAATCAAAAAAAGCAAAGCTTTTTGAATAATCCATGTGGGAAAAATGTAGTTTAAAGCCTTAAGAATCATGATAAAAGGAAGCGTACCTCTTAGGGGAGTCGCAAAACCGTAAAAAAAGTGCTCAAATCTGATATGCCGCGCAAACTGCATGTCTAGCGTTAAAATATAGCCGGGTAAGAGCAGATCCCATAAAACTATCAGGCTTACACAAGAATACACTATCCACGGCAGGCCACGCCAAACGTATATTTTCCTGATATAATACTCCCAGGATTTAGACATCTTCAAATCGCTCTGATCGTTAAAGTGTATGTCCACAGCTAAAAAATCATACGGGATAAGGGAAGATAATGCCGGATCGATTTTTACAAAATTTAACCTTCTATTTATAAATAAAGCTTAACTATCTTACATGAAAACTACTGATATGTTGATGACGTGCATGAAACTTAAGTTAACCCTCTTTATGTTTCTTATGTTACTCTCAACCCCCTTGCTTCTTGGAATTTCAGTAGGTTTTGCGCAAACCCATGAACGATATGTGACTGTCACATTATATCCGATAGCGGATGTGAGTGTTATGGCTTCTTCTATAGATAAAAACTACGGCCCTGATGCGTGGCTTTATGTAGCGCGGCGTGTCAACGAACAAAACATCGTTTATCTGATGTTCAATCTATCCTCCATCCCAACAAGCAGAATAACGGAAGCCTCTCTCCAGTTGTATGCTCATTACGTGTTTGACGTCCATGAGGTTGGAGTTCATCAATCCTTCAACAATAGGTGGGAGGAGTCAACTCTAACCTACAGGCAGCACCTAACAATCAGCTATAACCCCGTCCCAACCGACACCGTTACAGTAACCAAACCAGACTGGTACGAATGGAAGGTCGCCGGCCCTGTAATAAGCGCCATCAACCTAGCGGACAAACGCCTAACACTCATCTTGAAAGAGCCGGACACGGTGTTGCATCCCAGTACCCATGCATACGTGCGGTTTGTTTCAAAAGACCACACCGGCGGAGGTATGCCTCCCTACTGGCCTAGGCTGGTTATAACCTATGAGAAGTCTCCCAGCACGGTTTCAATAACAGAGATTCCGGAGGAAATCACCTACGGAAACAGCATCACCGTTTCCGGAGTGCTAGAGCCTAAGCACTCCGATGCACCCGTATTCCTTACCTATGTGGCCCCGGACCTGACAGTCCGCGAACAGGCTGTCCAAGCTTTCAGAGGCGTTTTCACCGACACGTTTACTCCGGATAGGGTTGGCGTCTGGAGTGTAGCTGCTTCTTGGGAAGGAGATCCCCTCTATGCCGAGGCAGCAAGCGAACCTGTATTATTTACGGTGAAAAGGGCGTCCTCCATCCTAACTCTTGATATGTCGCCTGAAGCCGCGTTTTTCGGTGAACCCATAGAAATCACAGGTTCTCTGTCGCCTAGGCAGGAAAACGCAACCATAACGATAACCTACTCTTCACCAAACAACACGTCGACCAGCCGCACTGTAACAACAGCTCCTGACGGACGTTACAGGGACGTGTTCATACCTGACACCACAGGCGTTTGGTCCATAGCCTCCACGTGGGAAGGTAACGCAAATTATGAAGGCTCTCAAAGCATCCCTATTCAGGTTAAGGTTGAAAAACTCGTCTCCAAAATAACTTTAACACTCACTCAACATAGCTTACCAGTCAGCTTCCCGCTGACCGTTCATGGGACCTCAAACCTTCCAAACACACCGCTCACAATAACCTACATGCACTCCGAGAGTACAGTGCAACACTCGGTTCTCACAGACTCGGAGGGCTATTTCAACGACACCTTCACACCCTTGATGGTGGGTGAATGGCGGGTTGAAGCTGGTTTCAAAGGCGACGACCATCGCGCCCCAGCTACCAGTATTCCGGTAACCTTTACGGTTAAAGAAATACCCACATTAACCCTACACGTGACTCCATCAACGGCGACGCCAAGCCTTGAAGTAACCATAGGCGGAACATTAGACTGGAAAGGCACAAGCGCGCCCATAACGCTGGAGTACGCCTTCATAGGAAACAGCGAAAAAATAGAGTACACACCGATAACGACGGTGAACACCACGCTCGCAGGCGAATACACCTACCTATGGGCGGCGCCAAACCGAACAGGCACCTACAGCCTCCGCGCCATCGCCTTCGCCGACAACCCTGAGCAAGCCATATACTCCAACGAAGCCCTACTGACGGTAACCACCCAGCCTCCAGCCACATCCCTAACTTTGACCATATCCTCCAAAACAGTAGAACTCGGAGAGGAAACCAAGGTATACGGCAGCATCCAACCACCAAAGGAAGGCGTAGAAATTACCCTAAGCTACACCAACACCCAAGGCCAAACAATCCAGAGCACCGTCACAACAGCACCAGACGGCTCCTTCACAGACAGCCAAACCTTCACCAACCCGGACACTTGGATGCTTCAAGCATCCATCAAAGGCACCGGCATCACGACGTCCCCCCTCCTGTTTACCGTAACAGAGCCAGAAACCCCCCTCACTCCGGAAGAGGTCCCCCCAAAGTCCAAGGTAACCTTAAGCCCTCTAGCATCTCTAGCAGTTGGAATAATCCTGGGACTGACGGTTGCCAGCATAGGCCTCACCGTCTACCAGCGTAGAGGAGCAACAACCTCAACTCCGCCGCCAACACCCGCTGACATCCAAACGCTTCCCCCGGAACAGATTGCAGAAAAACTCAGAAAAACCCCGGCCACTGCCATAGCTGAAATCCTAGACCGAACAGCACCGGAAAAAGCCGTAGAAACTTTAAGAGTCCTAGCCGACGAAGACCCAAAGAAAGCGGGAAACACTCTGAGAGAAATAGCGAGAAAAAACCCGGAAAAAGCAGTGACCATACTGAAGGAGTTGGCCGGAAAAATAAAAATGGAAATAGAAGAATAGCAAAACCGACAAACAAGCCTAAAGGGCCCCTTTTTGAGGCTTCCTCCGCCATAACATCCATAGCGTAGTTTTAACCCTCATCTGGCTTCCACAAAATAAAAATGAATTGCGCATAAACCTAAAACATTCTCCGCTTAATCTTCCTCCAAATGACAACTGCCAACGGTTTGTCGCTTTTCCGCGCAAACTCTACAACCCTCAAAGCGACGCCGATGACCAAAAAATAATACGCGTAAACCGCTGTATCTTCCGCTGAAAACTCCCATGGAGGCTCGAAAGCCAAGATAACCGCGGAAACCCCCAGCAACACCAGCGCCGCCCCTATAGGGTATCTGGCATCAAGGCTGAGGAACAAAGCCACTAGAAAGTAGGCTAGAAACAATACCCCAACAACGTCAACAGCCAACAGTTATCCCACAGCTCAATAAAAATCATTCCATCCGCATATACTCTGTCCTAACGCCGTCGGCCTCCGAGTACCTCAAGTCTCCCAAGCTTTGCGTCCCGTTTCTTTCATGTATTTCTCATGCTCCTCTATTACCTTGTCCAGCCTTCCATCTTCAGAAGCCTTTTCAAGGTCCTCGTAGCTTGTCACATCGATGATGTCCGGCTCACCGTAGTGGTACCATTTCATCTCGTTTTCAAGCGGCCTGGTGATCCGGGAGGGGTGCCAGTGGCGGTGGTACCATTCTATGTGCTGCCATATCTCCTTGATCGCCATGCCGCGAAGGATTAGCTTCTCAGACTCCCCTCCGTAGGGGCATCTGTAAAAGTTTCTCACCTCGCAGCTTTTATCCTTGGCATATCCCAGCTCCTCGTAGAACCTCAGCTCCACCTGCCGCATTTTATCCTCCCTTACAATTTCAGGTTTGTTGATGTGTTTATACAATTCTAAGGTTGTCCAAGCCGGTTTTTCACTTTTCATTTCCTTCTCGATTTTCCTTCTAAACTGCTCCTGCCTTTCCACCTCCTTCCTCAGCTCCATAGCCCTTGTAACAGTGCAATCCCAACACCAAGAGCCTCCATACGAGTTGAAGTCTCCCTTGAAACCTTCCACGTCGAAGCCTTCCAAGCTGATGTTTCTCTTTAAACATACCAGGGTGAACCGTTGAACCTTCTCTTCATAGTTTTTGCTTTCGTCAAGAAATTCTACGTCTTCATCACCAAGTCCAAAATCTTCTTCATACCTCAGCTCTTTTTCCATCTTTTCAGGCCAAGGCCTATCCAGGAAGTAGTCAGCATATTTAACCATCAGACTTAAAAGTTCTTCAAACCTCTCCACCTTCCCCTCGCATATCTCCCAAAGCCCCGCCAAGGCTTTTCGAGGTATCTTCACTCTGCCTTTGAGGCTTTTCTCAGCCTTTTCAACCTGGACTTCTCCCTCAGCCATCCCTCCAACAGCCTCCCGAGGATCTTATTCCTCACCTCCAAGGCTTCCCGTTCCCTCATCCTCGACACAACCAAGGGGGCAACAGGCCTGAAAACCGTCTTGGGCACCTTCACCCCCCTGCTGCTTTTAAGCCTCTTGAGCAGGCTTTCAACGTTAACCATCAACGCCTCCTCCCCCTCAAGCTTAATACGCTGCCTCCTGGTAACAGCCAACTCGCCCAGGATAGCCTGAAGCATCCGGTCCAAGGTGGCGATGTAGCCGCCCCAGAGGGCAGACCTGTCGGAAACACCCACCTTAGCCTCATAGTTTTCCGCCCTAGCAATGCGAATCAAGTACATGGCCGCCCTCTCAGCCATTATCCTATCCGCCACCCCTTCGAGGCCGTAGTCCTCCACCAGCCTCTCCACCGTGGAGGAGAAGGTTTCCTTCTCATACCCACACTCACCCCCAGGCTGAAACCTACCACACGTGGCATTCACAACACAGCGGTCGCAGAGCATAAACCCCAACCGGTAGAGCCCATGCTTCAAAGCACTCAAACCCGACCCCGCCCCCTCCCAACTCTACCCCGGCCTCTCCTCGCAACCTTAGCCTTAACCACCCCCACCAACTCCAACCGCACATAATCCCCCTCAACCACCCCCACCAACTCCCTGATACGCTTAGGAATGGTCACCTTCCCATCCCTCAAAACCCTCCCCACAAACAACTCCCCCAACACAGCCTCACCAAATCTCACAAAAAATAACAAAAAACAACCAAATTTAAACATTACCCAAAACCAAAAAAATCCAAAATAAAAACAACTTTTAAATAAAGAACCCCCCAATCTAAAAACAACACAAAAACTCAGCCAAAACGTCTTCCCAAACTCTCCGCGTGGTTAAAATGATCCTAGTCACAGGCGGAGGCGGATTCATAGGCTCCCATGCCGCCGAACACTACATCCGACAGCAAGATGTAGTGGTGGTCTTAGACAACCTCTCAAGGAACAACCTACTAGTCGGAAGTACAGGTAACCAGCCGTATAACTGGAACTATTTGAAAACAAACTACCCTAACATCAAACTGGTAAAAGGAGACCTCGCAGACCAGAAAGTTTACGTTTCCAACATATCCAAAGCCAAAGCCAAACTGGGCTGGAAACCTAAGGTAGGCCCCAAAGAAGGCGTTACCCGCCTTATAAAATGGGTTGACGAAAACAAGCTCCTTTTCAAACAAAGATAAAAAAATATCTAGGATTGAGACATCCGGAAAGCTGGTCGGACGGCATGAAAAGCAGAGGCATAGAAAAGGTTCTGGTGACAGGGGGCGCGGGCTTCATAGGCTCCCACACCACCGACCTCCTAGCTGAGCGCGGCTACCAAATTACCATCCTCGACAACCTTGAACCCCAAGTTCACCGAGGAAAAAAACCCAGCTACCTAAATAAGGAAGCGAAATTTCTCCAAGGCGACGTGGGGAACAGAGAAACCCTAAAGCCCCTGGTCAAAGAAGCGGATGCAGTAATCCATCTAGCCTCGGCAGTGGGGATAGGCCAGTCCATGTACCAGATAGAAAAATACGTAGACTCCAACACCAAGAGCACAGCCACACTGTTAGACGTCCTAGTCAACGAGGAGCATGAAGTGAAGAAGGTCGTCGTAGCAAGCTCCATGAGCATCTACGGGGAGGGAGAATACTTCTGCGAAAGATGCGAATCAAAAGCCCATCCAGGCCTGCGCAGCGAAAGCCAGTTGAAGAAGAGCCTGTGGGAACACCCATGCCCCGCCTGCGGCTCGCCTTTAAAACCCATACCCACCCCCGAAGATAAGCCTCTCATGCCAGCCTCCATCTACGCCATGTCCAAGAGACATCAAGAGGAAATGTGCCTCCTGATAGGTAAAACCTACGGAATCTCCACCATCGCCCTCCGATACTTCAACGTCTATGGTTCAAGGCAGTCCCTTTCAAACCCCTACACAGGATGCGCCGCCATCTTCACAAGCCGCATCCTCAACAACAGGGAACCCTACATATTCGAAGACGGAAACCAAACCCGGGACTTCATCCACGTAAGAGATGTAGCTGAAGCCAACCTGAAAGCCTTGGAAACCAGCCGCGCCGACCATCAAGCAGTCAACATCGGCTCAGGTCAACCCCGAACTATTTACGAACTGGCGGAGAACCTGATCACCGCAACCGGCTCCCATCTTATCCCAAAAATTTCCAACACCTACCGGAAAGGCGATATCCGCCACTGCTACGCGAATGTAACCCGCGCAAAAGAACTACTGGATTTTACAGCAAAAGTAAGCTTGACAGAGGGGTTGAAAGAACTAATACAGTGGGCTTCCCAAAACAGGTGGGGCGCGGTGGACCTCTTCGACAAGGCCTACGGCGAACTCAAAGAAAAAGGTTTAGCATGAAACATCCGGGCATACAGTAGATCACAGCGCAACGAGCAAGATGACTCGAATAAAAGTCCACGACAAGCAACACCAAAAATCAAGATAACTAAAGTCGATTCCTCATCAAAAAGTGGCGGGCCCGAGGGGATTCGAACCCCTGACCCCCGGCTTCCCCCGAGCTTGTTACGCATAGAGGGCCGATGCGCTTTATGGGGGGCTTTCTATCCAGCTGCGCCACGGGCCCTTCTAAAAAATTATGTTTCCTCTGCTTATATCTTTTGAACTTTAGACTCCAAAAAACGAAGCTTAAAGACTGTATTCACTCAAGCTAGTTTTGCCGGTTGGGAGACCGAAGACAGAAAACAGTCCGGCCTCGTTGAACTTTTTCGGCGAATCTAGATCTGGCTGCGGATTATACTATCATGGTCACGTAGGGCGGTGGAAAGGCTGATGTCTGCCTCGGCTCAGGGGAGGTTTCCTCCTTCTTAATCGTAGCTTTAAATTTTCTGCGGCATTTATCACATTGGAAGGTGCCGTAGGTTATCTTCGTTCTCTTCACTTTCCCAAGGGTAACCGTCCACGTCTTTATAGGCTCCTTTATTTCCAAACCACAACTTGCGCATCTCACCATAGCTCCTACCCCGAAGCTGGCTGCTCTAAGCACGCATTAGAAAGTCTGGTTGAAAAAGTTTTCTACCGGCACTTAGGAGATGAGAGCTTATTCCCCGGTTTTTTCATCATATCTGACGGAAGGCCTTCTGACGGTTTTTCTTCCCATAAGCTTTTTAATTCTGCCAGATACGAGGTCGAAAATCTGAGGCAGCTCCCAGCCGCTTTCTGTGAAGGCAAAAGCTCTCTTATCAGTCTTTATCTTCACCTTCACCTCATATCGGCGCCTTTGCCTGTTTTCCCCAGAAGCTGAAGTTTTGATGGTGGACCGAGCCTCCATAATCCTCGGATAACTCCGGCTCAGTAAACTTACCGTTCTGATAAACTTAGTTTTAGCCGCTTCCGCCTCGAAAGGGTCCTCTGGAAGTCCGATGATGTAGAGGGGGATATCCTGAGTAGCCGCCGGTTCAGCCACAAGGTTTACGACATCTCTATAGGTAATGATCCCCTGAGGTTCATCCCAAAGCGTGACCATGACGTAGGTGAAGTTTTGGTTCAGAAGTTTTTCCATGAGGGAGGAAAGGCTCTCATCCAACCCACAGACCGCCATCTGGGAGCTGGCAAGTTCCTTCACAGGCATCTTCAGCCGTTTCTGTTTCTCCATGACCCACGCCCCCATCTCAGTAGCCTTAACCGGGTAAAGGCTGGAAACAATATCGCTGGAAGTAAGCATTCCCACAAGCTTACCGTTCTCCAAAACTGGAAGATGATCTATCTGCATCTTAACCATGAGGCTTCGAGCCTTGGCAATGGGGTCCTCAGCCTTCACGGTCACAGGCCTATCGGTCATAACAGCTTTAGCCTTAAGCTTCCAAGCTCCAGCTTGGTGCATCTGGCGGATGATGGTCTGAGCTGTAACTTGACCTAAAATTTCTCCCCGCTCCATGACAGGTAAGACCCTAATCCTGTGTTGAGACATCATTTTCGCAGCCTTAGCCACCGTATCTTTCCGGGAAAGCCTAGGGACGATCTTTACCAAGCTTTTCACCTTCATGTTCGGCGCATATATGGCGGTGATGATATCCCTAGTAGTAATTAAACCCACTTTCCCTTCTGAGACTACTAAAGCCTCATAGGATTTCATTTTCTTGAGAAAACCCACCACCCGGGTGAGAGGGTCCGTAGAAGAAACCAGCAAAGGTTCAGTTCTGAGATCATCTACACTCATGTGCATGATGCTTTCTTTCATACAGCTTACTCTCCACCTTTACCTAAGCAGCCGCCTCTTCTAAAGTTTCTCCGAACTTTTCAAGAAAACTAATATACTTCTGCACCCATAATGCTACACTTCACTCGAAACATGTAAAAGCCCCTAGGAGAAGCCCTATGGCCAAATTTAAGCTAGCGATATCCGACCCTAAAACAGGAAAATCCAACTCAGTAGAGCTGGAAGGAGCCAAAGCCGTCCCTCTGTTGGGGAGACGGCTGGGGGAAGAACTAGACGGCTCAGTAGTAGGGCTTAGCGGCGTTAAACTGCGGATCACCGGAGGAACCGACAAAGACGGCTTCCCCCTAAGAGAAGACGTTCACGGCGGAGTCAAGGCGAAAGTGATTTTAAGCGGAGGAACGGGATTTAAGCCCAAAAGGGAAGGGGAGAGAAGGAGAAAGACCATCAGAGGTAATATGATAACCGAGGACACGGCGCAAATAAATTTAAAGATAATAGAGTCGAAAGAAGCGCCATCTCCTACTCAGCGAGCTTAAAGTAACAAACAGCCGCTGGTAGCCCTAGAGGCGAAAGTTTTAAACGGAACCTTTCCGAACACCTCCGTCAGAAGGGCAAGGTTCTCAGCTATGTTCCAACTTACCGGATAACTTTCACCGTGAAAGAGCCTTTTAGAAGCTCGAAGGCGAACAATTTGCTGGAAGAACTGTAGCCGGTTTTTTATAATAAAAAATGGCATAAGAGTTAAAAAGCTAACTCTTTCACTATTCATATAGAGAAATGTCGGTTCGGAGGAATAAAGCTGTGACAACAGTTTTGTTAACAGGTGGAGGATTCATAGGTTCCCAGGTAGTCAGAGCTCTGGTTGAACGGGGAGATAAGGTTGTAGTCTACGATGTAGCCCCGGACATGCGAAGATTCGCTGGGCTTAAGGAAGACAGCCTGAAAATCGTGAGAGGAGACCTATTAGACCTCGCTTACATAATCTCCACTCTAAGAGAAAACAAGGTTGAAAAAATAGTTCACACGGCGGCCATTGGTTGGAGAGCTGGAACCCATCTACAGCCGATGAGGACCATAAACGTTAACGTGATAGGCTCAGCGAATATATTTGAAGCTGCGAGGCTCACAGGAATTAAAAGGGTGGTAAACTTCAGTTCTTACTGGGTTTATGGAAAAACTCAATATGAGCCTGTAGATGAAGACCATCCGTGCAACCCCCTTGAAGGTGTCTACAACGTGACAAAATACTTGGCTGAAAGGTGGGGCGCTCTATATTATGCCCTCTACGGGTTAGATGTGATATCCATCCGACCCTCAGCAGTCTACGGTCCAGGGCAGCCGCCCGGCGAAGAACCTCTATCGATCTTGGTAAACGCAATCCACGGTATCCCAACTAAGCTGCCTAGGGGACGGGATCTAAGGTTCGACCCGGTATGTGTTTTTGACGTTGTTCAAGGAGTTTTAAAGGCTCTTGACGTTGAACCGGATAAGCTTGAACACAGAGTTTTCAACATTGCTTTGGGTAAACCCCATACTGTGGGTGAAGTTGCGGAGATAATCAAGAAGCTCATACCGGACGCCGTCATAGAAATTGGGCCGGGATTGGTTCCTGAATGGGATTGCGCAACTGGGCATATAAGTATCGAAAGAGCCCGTCGAGAACTGGGATACGAGCCAAAATACCAGCCTACCGAAGGGTTTAAACTCTGTATAGAGTACGAAAAGAAGGGCAAGCCTTGAAGCTCCCTTCAAATTTTTTCTTCACCATAAATTGAAGGTGCCAGTATGGTTGTCTACAAGAAAACAGCCTATAGGCCTCTTGGCGAAAAAAGTGTTCTTATCGAATTTGGAGACGAGCCAAGTCTCCTCTTAAACTTTCGTGTCGTAGCTTTCAATTTAGCCATAAAGGAAAGCGACATACCTGGAATTGTAGAAGTTAACCCTGTTATCAGGTCTCTAGCTGTTATCTACGACCCAAAGGTAATAAGCAGAGAAAAACTTGTTAAAGAGTTAAAAAAAGTAGAATCGGAAATGAAAGAGCTTAAAGAACTGCCTTCAAGGCTTATCAAATGGCCTTTCTGGTACGATGACCCTTACACCCGGGAATGCGCGAAAGCTCACTGGGACAATTGGCCTCATGATTATGGGGGAGGGTGCGAAACAAACATAGAGTTTTTGGCGAAATACAACGGAATGACCGTCGATGAACTGATAAAGAAGCATTCAGGTACTGATTGGTGGGTTGTGGCTGTAGGTTTCACGCCGGGTTTCTGGACGGCGGCTCCTCTAGATCCAAGTGTGAGAATCGTTGGGCCGAAATACAAGATTCCGAGAACATGGACTCCTCCCAATGCAGGCGCCATAGGTACAGCTGGAATATTTTTCTGCATGTACTCCATCCGGGGGGCGGGAGGCATCCCCCTGATCGGTATATCTCCTTGGAATACCTATGAACCTGAACAGAAAAACAGGATCTTCAAAGATTCCCCTGTCTTCATCAAAGTAGGCGATCGTGTGAGGTTTATTCCCATAGGTGAAGATGAGTACCGGGAAATAAGGAGAAAAGTTGAGGAAGGAACCTGTGACTATGAGGCTAACATCAAATCTGAAACCTTTAACGTAAAAGAATATCTGGAGAAGTATGGAGGGAAAATTTGATGCTTGAAATCCTCGACGGGGGGATTCAAACAACCATTCAAGATTGTGGACGAGCTGGGTACCAAGCTATAGGTATTCCCCCCTCTGGAGCCTTCGACAATTTCGCCTTCAGAATTGGAAACCTACTTGTAGGAAACGATACTGGAGGCCCGCTGCTCGGTAGAAAACCAGGCGACGCTGGAATAGAGATTATGTCGGCTAGATTCAAAGTTAGGGCGCTAAAAGACATGGTCATAAGCATAACTGGCGCAGATTTAACTCCCATATTAAACAATGAATTCGTACCTATGTGGAAAGCTATAACCTTTAGGAAAGGGGAGATTCTATCCTTCAATTTTCCGAGGAGTGGTTGCAGAGCTTACCTCTGTGTCGCAGGAGGGATAAATGTCCCGCAATACTTTGGGAGTAGGTCTACTTACGTTCGGGGGAGAATTGGAGGCCTAGGGGGAAGACCCCTGAAAAGCGGCGATATAATAGAAGTAGGTGAACCCAAAAGACCCCTCAAGGAGCTTGAAGGAAGAGAATTTAAGAAAAGAGAGATTCCAGTCTACCCTCATCGGCAGGAAATCCGGGTAATACTCGGGCCTCAAGATTATCTGTTTACGGAGGAAAGCATAGACCTCTTTCTTAAAACAGAATGGGAAGTTTCACTCAAAGCTGACAGGGTTGGCTATAGGTACGTTGGGCCGAAGCTAGATTTCAAACCTGTACCTGAATACCTACAAAAAGTTGTAGGTAAAGATCCTTCTAATATCGTTGACGACCCAACGATTCCCGGTAGTCTTCAATGGTGTTCCACACAACTGATATGCTTGGTTGTTGACGCGATAACATTGGGAGGATTCGCTAAACCAGCGACGGTTGTTGGTATTGACATTTCAAAACTCGGGCAATCCTTTGCTGGAGATGTGCATAGATTTGTACCCGTTTCAGTAGACGAAGCCTTAAAAGCGACGGAAGAGGTTGAGGAAAAAATAAGCGAAGATTATGTTGTCGTCAGATGAAAAGTTACAATCCGATTAGCTGAGTTCCGTGAACGATTTGTCTAATGCGTCGATTAACATGTCCGCGTGTTCTACCGTCAGTGTTAACGGTGGCTGAATTCTTAAAACGTTTTTCTTTAATCCGCCTACGCCTATCAGTATACCGCGCTTAACCATTGCGCTTTTAATCTTCGAAGCCTCCTCTGTTGCTGGCGTTTTCTTTTTCCTATCTTTTACAAGTTCCACTCCTATCATCAGACCAAGTCCCCGTACATCCCCTATTAACGCATGTTTTTCTTTCAGGGAATGCAGTCCTTGGAGGATATGACTTCCTACTTTCTCAGCGTTTTCTGGAAGTTTCTCTTCAGCTAAAACCTCAAGAGCGGCAATGCCTGCTGCGCAAACAACCGGGTGACCGCTAAATGTATGTGTATGGTCCCCGGCAGTCCATGCTGCGGCAACTTTCTCCTTTGCAACGACTGCGCTAAGCGGCATACCTCCGCCGACCCCCTTCCCGACAACCATTATGTCTGGTGTAACTTCGTAATGTTCGCAGGCGAACATTTTCCCCACCCGTCCGCAGCCGGACTGGATTTCATCTAGAATCAACAGTATTCCATATTCGTCGCAGATTTTTCTAACAGCTGTCAAGTATTCTTTTGGAGGAACTATTATTCCCCCTTCTCCGAGCACTGTTTCCATGATGAAGGCTGCAACCTGTTTGGTTGTTTTAAGCTCAATCACCTCTTCAATGAACTTAGCGCACCATAGGCCGCAGTCTGGATATTCCAAAACACACCTATAACAGTAGGGTGCAGGCGCATAGATCACGCCGGGAACATTCGCAAAGGCTCCCTGATTCACTTTATATTTTGACTGCCCGGTAAGTGTTAGCGCTAAAGCTGTTCTGCCATGGAAAGAATGCTCTAAGGATATTATTTGAAGCCCAGCTTTACCGTTGACTACCGCATATTTTTTAGCTAGTTTTACAGCGCCCTCCACGGCTTCAGCGCCTCCTCCTGCAAAAAAGCATTTAGTTAAACCTTTAGGCGAGACCTGTACCAGTTTCTCGGCAAGTGTAATCATGGGAACATTATGGTAGAGAAACGCCACATGGAGCATTTTTGCGGCTTGCTCTTGGATCGCCTTAACAACCTTCGGATGGCATTGACCCACGTTGTTAACTGCAACGCCTGAAAAGCAATCAAGATACGTTCGGCCTTCAATGTCTTGGAGGATAACGTTTTTTCCTTCTACAAAAACTATGGTGTCCCCCGGCGGGTAACATTGTTGCACGTAAGTTTTATACTTGTTGAGAATTTCTTCCGTTTTACTCAGATTTCATCACCTTTAGCGTACTTTCTCTCGATAAGTCGAATGTTAATTTAAGTGTTTCGATAGTCAGGAGTGTTCTAATCTTGGAGGAACAAACCTGCAGAAAGAGCCGGCTTCACGCCAAAACAGCTTTTCCCGTGCCAACTAAGAACACGGCCTCAGCTAAAGGAAGTTTTACCGATTCTCCGGCTGGTAGCTGGTAAACTTTCTCCCCTAAGGTTAGAGGTTTTGAGTGTAAAATTTTTATTTTGACATTTTCTCCCTTCAACACTAGGGAATCGGTCAAAGGCTTGAAGCTGGGTAGGCTGTTTGCGTCTACTTCTGCTACTTTTAAACCTGTTTTTCCATGGAGGGTGGTGGGCATTCGGATGAGGCGGTGGATATCCGTGGTAACAACCGTGTCTACGGCTGCGGTTGCATCGTCAACAGCTTTTGCCAAGAGTTCCTCCCATACCTTCTTCTTTAAAGGCAACGGTTCAGTCTCGGTTTCTGAGTGAAGCCATTCGAGAAGTTTATCTCTTTGTTCAGAGATAATTGCCACGATGCTTTTTCTCAGGCCGTTTTCTAAGAGTTGACTTTCTCTTTTTTGGAACATGGTATAGAGCGTCCGGGCTAGTCGGCCTTCCCACCCCTTCTCGGATAGAAGAGGCTTCGGCATCCTATTTTTTTCCGGATATTGGAGTTTCAGTCCTGTGGCTGTCACGTAGTCGATGATTTCCTTTCGCTCTTCTGAACCCAGCTTTTTCACCGTGTCTTCTTCCACATGAATGTGGTAGCCTCGGTGTCCGGAGAAGGCTATGGATATGCTCTGGCTGGGGAAGCCGAAGTCTTCTTCCAAAAAGGATAGAAGCTTTAAACATTCCTGTTTGGCGGCTTCTAGGCATAAGTCGCAAACCCAGCGGTCTACGTCGATTCTCCTACTCTCACATCTAGGGCAGTGTTCAGGCTCAAATCCCACATCCGTCTTTCCACAGTCTAAACATTTCCAAGCGTCATGGGTTTTTTTGCAAGGAGTTCGAAGGTCGTCGCAGTCTATGTCGAACACCAAGTCAGCTCCCAGCCATCCTTTCTCCTTCATTTTTTCTTCGTCTGGTTTCTCGTAGTAGGCTGAGGAGTAATAGACATCGGAGGGGGTTAAGTTTATCAAAAAATCGACCAGTTGATGGCGGCTTTCGAATCTTCGATGGCGAACCATGGACTTTTCTCTTCCAAAAAGGATGAACCCGAATTCTCTCTGCCCCAAAGCCTTGGGAGGCTTGATTTTATCGGAGTTTTTCGAATAATATTCTCTAAATTTTTCCCGGAGGAAACTTATGGTTCGGCTTTCCGTCTTAACTCATCTCGATGGGATGGGTGCGCAGTCAGACTTAAAGTTTCCTAGCGGCTGATGAGAGGGAAAAAGTCACCCACCAACACCGTAACTTAATCCGCGGCTAGGTAGGCCTTAACTGTTTTCCTCAGCCTTTCCTCAGCTTTTTCAATTTTTTTCAGACGGAGCATCAACCTTTTTTTAAGCTCGACAAGCTTTGCTTCTTGAGATTTGAGCATTCTTTTAATTTCTTCTGGGTTCGAACTCCCCAAGGTGGAAAGGCGTTTGGGGAAAAGCTTCGGGTTGACAAGTTTCGTGAAAAGGTTTTCAGAAATTTCTATCTTTTTCCCCAGAATTTCCTTCGACAGCTTCGCTAAAGCCTTAGGATTTAGGTCAGTCAACTTAAGTCCTTTGTTCACCGTTTCCTTCACCAGCCTGCCAACCAGCATGTGCGCTTGCCTGAAGGATAAGCCTGTTTCCTTAACGAGACCCTCAGCCAAGTTCACGGCTGAAGCATGGCTTTCCATCGCCACTTCCCGCATTCGCTTTCTATTCACTTTGAGACTGCGGACAATGCCGGTTAAAACTTCTAGAGCGGATTCAGCCTCTCTTAGGCAAAGCCAAAGGGGAGCCTTGGTTTCTTGAAGGTCTCGGCTGTAGCCGGTGGGTACTCCCTTTACTGTTGCCAGCATGTTGGTCAAAGTGCCCAGGGTTAAGCCGGCCTTGGCTTTTATCAGCTCTAGGCTGCAAGGGTTTTTCTTGTGAGGCATAACGCTGGAAGGGGATGCGTAGGCGTCATGCAGTTCCAGATAGTTAAATTCGCTGCTGGACCAGATGACAAAGTCTTCAGCGATTCTGCTCAAATTAACCATCAAGAGAGCTACCGCTCCCGCAGCTTCTTGGGCGAAGTCCCTAGAGCTCACAGCGTCGATGGAGTTTTCCACGATGCCGTCGAAGCCGAGAAGCTCAGCTGTCCTAAGCCTGTTGAGGTTGAAGGTGGACCCTCCGATGGCTGAAGCGCCCAAGGGGCTTAAGTTTACCCTCCGATAGCAGTCTTCAATCCTTTCGAAGTCTCGGAGCAGAACATCTCCATAAGCTAGAAGATAATGGGAAAAAAGCCCTATCTGAGCATGTTGAGTATGCGTGTAGAGGACCATCAAGGTGTCGAGGTTAGCCTTGGCGCAGATTTGCAGCTCCCTAACTAGGCTGAGGAGGGCTGAAGACAGGCTGTTTAGTTTAGACCGCAGTTTCATCCGAACGTCCAAAGCTACCTGGTCGTTCCTCGACCTGCCGGTGTGAAGCTTTCCTCCCACTTCGTAGCCTAGCTCTCTGAGAACTTGGGCCTCCAAGAATTCGTGAACATCCTCGTAGTTCATGTCCAGTTTGAGTTTTCCCGCTCTTTTTAAGTTTCGAATGTTCTCCAAAGCGGCTAGGATCTTTTTCAGGTCCTCCTTTTTGATGATGCCTTGCTCGTAGAGCATGATGTTGTGGGCTTGAGTGCCGTCGATGTCTTCTTCAAAGATTTCTTCATCCACGTCGATGGAGGAAAGGAAGCCGGCGGCTTTCTTTTCCAAGCGCTTATTCAGTCTAGACCTGTAGATACCTGTGTCCAAACCTGATACACTACCCATCTTGAAGGATTTTCTTAAATATAAAACGTTCATAGAAAAGATGGAAAACTGAACCTAGAAGTGCAAAGAATAAGGGCTGAATAGCTGTCTTTGAGGCTTCACCGAGAAAGCCGAAGGCGTTTAAGTTTTATTCTATAATATTGGAGGGGGTTTTTGATCCGGGAGCATATTTCATCCTTGTTCACGCACAGCCGGTGGGTTTGCATGTTGGCGCAGTTGAGAGGCTTATACTTGGTCCTTCCCCCCGTCAGTCCAGCTATATGCTCTACCTGATATTGGGTCAGTCTTTCATCAAAGTCTGTGACTGCGGTGTAAAGCCTAGCCACTTCCTGAGCTTCCATGCCTGTGCTGAGAAGAAACGCCGTTAAAGTAAACCTCCCTGCGTGAGGCACGTTCTTTCCCCCCAAAACGGCTGTGTAAAGCTCAGCCATACAAGGAGGGAAAGCCCTACTGTCTGTGGCTCCTAGGACCTCTTCCGAGGGGAGAGTCTTCTTCAGGCTTTTAAGTTCATCTTCCAGTTTACCTACTGCCTCTTTCAGGGATGGAGGCAACTCTGGGCGAGGGGTTTTCTCTATTCTTTCTTGAATGTGGGATCTTATCTCCTCCTCCAGCAGCCGGACGACCTCGGCTTTGTTTAGGTAAATCTCGCCGTATTCCATTTTTCTGTTGGTTAATTTCCATTTGTCCTCTCCCCTGAATCTGATGGCGTTTTTCAGGTAGTTGACGAAATGTAGCTTAAAATAGGGGACGGAGCTTGGTTCCCTGACTTCGGATATTTTCCATTTGAAAGTTTTCCTAGCAATCCAGAGGACTTTTTTCAGCTCCTCTTCTCTCAGGCGGGCGGAAGCCAGTTTCGCCTCTTGCAAGGTAAATCTTTGCTGAAAGTAGGCGTCGCCGACTTCTTTAATCATGATCAAAGATAGAGGAAAAGATAAGAGCTCGTCATCCCAGTGCGGGGAAACTTCGTAGGGGAGGCCTCTTACGCTTTTGGCAGACCTCAGGATCCTTTCAGCCGCTTTCCTGATCACCGTGTTATAGTCAGGGCTGGATACTTCCTCCAAACTGAACCCAAGTCTACCTACGTATTCTGCAGCTTCCCTCGTGAAGGGATATTTGGCGTGGTCAAGTTTTGTTAAGGGACAGCTTTCCTCCGTTTCGCTGCTTTGAGGGAAAGCGGTTTCCATTTATTCCAGCCGGGGTGCCAGATAATAGGTTAGCTTTCCTTGAAGGGGTAGTTCGAAATCTATCTTGACAGGTTTATCCGTGGAGAACTCCACAGACACTACTTTTGAGGAGGCTGCCCCTGCCTTCACCATGTCTTGAAGAAAGCTTACTCCGTAGAGGGCTTTCGCCTCTCCCTTAACTTGAAAATCCAAGACAGCTTGGTTCGCTCTTTCGAACTCCACCACCACGTTTCCAGTTTCACTCAGCCCGGTGAGAACCAGCTTTTCTTCATCGGCTTCGATTTTAACTTGGTCGCTGACGTTGGATATGTCAGTGATGGCGTCGTTTAGGCAGTCTGCATCCATCTTAATCTGAGCGTCGAAGGTAAGCTTAGGGGTCGGAACCTCGGAGACGGAGGGCTGGAGGAGGGGAAGCGAAAACCGGCGCTTGTACTTTCCTGTTAGCTTCATGTTCAGATGGTTGGTTTGAGGGTCTAGGGTGAGCTCCAAGGTTTCCCCCGCTTCCACTCTCCTCATTAACTTCAACATGTCACCTATGTCCAAACAGAGCTTCGAAGGCTCCGTGCACTCGTATTCCTGAAAGGACTCTTTAGGGTACTCGAAGTCCACCATGGCCACGTGGCTGGGGTCCATAGCCCTCAAAGCCAACCCCTCAGGTTTAACGTCGAAGCTGGCTTCCTCCACCAGCGTAGAGATGGCCGCCATCAGATTCTTCCAAGCCCTAGAATCGGAGATAACTAGCCTGAACATGGTTTCCCGCCGCTAAATGTACTATGATTCAACACTTAAACTTTAAGTTTTCACCGGCCTCAACAAGCTTCGCCTACGCTTTAAGGGAAGGCCGCCGCCGGGATTTGAACCCGGCCTCCAGGCTCCACAGGCCTGCACCACCCACATTCGAGTGTCTGTACGCTACCCGGCTACGTTACGGCGGCCAGCATGCTCTCTGACGGAATGCTCCTTCCACTGGATTTTAAGCAACCATGAAATTGGCACGGCAAAGGCTTAAATGTTTTTCTTCTAGGGTTCTGTGTGGGAGGCTGGGAAGAATTTGGAAAACAAGCTCAAACTTAAGAGCCTTTTCATCTTCGACGTGGAAGGCGTGCTGATGGACAGTGTGGACCGCCCTAGACCTGTGGCTGGTGCTTTAAAGCTTCTGGATAGGCTGGAGGCCATGGGCAAAAAGCTTCACATCCTGTCCAATGTTTCAAGAAAATCTAGGCGCTGGATAGTTGAAATCCTCCGCCAACAAGGCTTCAAGGTGGCTTCAGATAACATCACTACGGCTTCCTCAGCCACCGCCTCCTATCTCAGGGCATGGAAACCTCAAGCCCGATGCTTCCTCATAGGGGAAGAGGGCTTAGTCGAAGAACTCAGCGCGGCAGGGCTGGAATTGGTGGAGGAGGGACCGGCTGACGCTGTGGTAGTGGCTGTGGATAGAAAGGTAACCTACCAGCGGCTTAACCATGCCATGAAGTTGGTGAAATCCGGCGCTAGACTTGTCTGCGCAGGGCCTAACCCTGTTTTCAGAGGGGTCTTCGAAGGTGAAGAGGGCTACTTCCTCGGCGGGAAAGCTCTCTGCGAGGCCATAGCTGTAGCCTCCGGAACGCCTCCTAAATATGTGGGAAAACCCTATCCTGAGGTTTTTGAGCAAGTGCTGGAACGCTACGGAACCAAGCCGGATGGCGCTGCCATGGTGGGAGATAAACTGGAAACAGATGTGCTGGGTGCTAAGATCTCTAAGATTTTCTCCATCTACCTCACCAGAGAAAGCCTTGGGCCAAAATTATCTTGGGGAATCCTCCCTGACCTTGTTGTCAAGAACCCGGAGGAACTTCTCACCCTCCTAGAGTAAGTGTAACTGGTGGGAAGACAGCCGGCTTTCTGTTAACTTGCTGCAGACTATAAACTCCAGTAGCTTCCTAGGTTATCCTTAACCTTCCGAATGACTTGAGCTGCTGCAGACTGCACGTGGGAGGGCGACCGAGGGGCGTGGTCTCGGAGGCTCAGGGAAATCCCGGCCATGGCCGCCAAGCTTGAGGCTATCCCCTGAGAAAGAGCTTGAGCGGAATATCCTCCCTCCAAACAGGCTAGAAGCTTTCCACCGCAACTTTTTCGAGCCAACTTCACCATGCTTTCCACCATTTTGGCGAAGCCTTCCGCGGAGAGGAACATGCCCCCTACGATGTCTGAGTGGTGAGCGTCGTATCCTGCGGAGAGTAGGATCAGTTCTGGTTTGAACTGTTCCGCCACAGGCTCCACGATTTCCCCCAGGACTTTAAGGTATACCTCGTCATCAGAGCGGGCTGGCAGCGGCACGTTAACTTTAAACCCTCTCCCCGCACCTACTCCGATTTCATCCTCGTAGCCTGTTCCCGGATATATTCCCCTCTGGTGAAGGCTGAGGTAGAGAACTTGAGCGTCGGAGTTGAAGATCTCTTGAGTTCCGTTTCCGTGGTGAGTGTCAAAATCGAAGATTAGGGATCTCCTCGCCCATCCTTTCTTCGCCGCGTAGGCTGTAGCTGCAGCTACGTTGTTGAAGACGCAGAACCCATTGGTCAAAGCCCCTAAAGCCCGCCCGTGGATCCCCGCATGGTGGCCGGGCGGCCGTACGAGGGCGAAGGCGTTGGATATGTCTCCTGAAAAAACTTTTTCACAAGCCTCTAGGAGGCCTCCCACGGCTAGGGAAGCAACCTCGAAGCTTTCCGGAGACAGAGGAGTGTCGCCGTCGTAGTAGCCGCCTCCCCGGGCGCAGAAGCTTCTCACCTCTTCAATATAGTCAACGCTATGGACTAGGGCTATTTCCTCCTTGGAAGCCAGCCGCGGCTCTATCACGGTAAACTTGCCTGATGCCTTCAACTCAGGGTTTTGAAGGGTTTCCATGGCTATTTTAAGCCTAGAGGGCGCTTCACAGTGGACGCCTGTCTTATGGTCGAGAAAACGGCCGCTGTATATCACGGCGGTGGGTTTTTCTGCCATTTTTCTTTTACCCAGCTTTTGGAGGTTTAAAAGTAAAACTTAAAGCTCTCCTGTTCTTATTGTTTAAAGCACGTTAATAAACAATTCGTCAGGACTGGATGAGGCTGAGATAAGGGGTCACCCTAGGTGTAACAATGTCAGCGATAAAGCAGATAATAACAGAGTCCAAGAAGCGGGTTGACGTAGACGAGTTCCTGCGCAAAGCCTTAGCTAGAGCCGGCTATGGAGGAGTGGAGATAGCCAAAACCCCCCTCGGCACTAGAGTCACCCTCTACGTGGTTAAGCCGGGACTGGTAATCGGCCGAGGTGGAGAAAGCATCAAAAACTTAGCTAGAAATCTGGAGGAAAAATTTGGGCTCTCCAACCCCCAAATAGCCGTGGCGGAGGTACCCGTCCCCGAGCTTAACCCCCACATCATGGCCTCCAAGATCGCTGCTGCGTTGGAGAGAGGAGTTCATTTCAGGAGAGCCTGCTACTGGGCCCTCACCAACATCATGGACGCCGGAGCCTTGGGGGCGGAAATCGTCATCGGAGGGAAGCTTACAACCGAAAGGGCTAGGCATGAGAAGTTTAAAGCCGGATACCTCCCCAAAGTAGGCGACTCAGTGTTGAAGAAAATCCCTAGGGCTGTGGTGTATACACTGCTCAAACAAGGCCTCTTCGGAGTTCAGGTAACCATCGTCCCCCCTGACTACAAGTCTCCAGACCAGATAGAAATTAAAGAAAGCCCGCCAGCTACTGTTGCCGCTCCACCTTCAGAGGAAGCCGCTGCCGCCGCTGAAAAAATGGAAGAGGCAAAAGAGGAAGAAACAGTCGGAGAGGAAACGGAAAAAGAGCCCAAAGCTGAGGAAACTAGGAAGGAGGGTGAAGCCTGATGCCCATTCTGAGGATGAAGGACATCAGAAGCATGAGCAAAGCTGAGAGGGAGAAAAAACTTGCAGAGCTCAGGGTTGAGTTGATGAAGCTTCGAAGCACCCTCAAGGCCCGTGGGAAGGTGGAGAACCCCTCCGCTGTAAGAGAACTGAGAAGAACCATAGCCCGCATCCTCACAGTTCAGAGGGAGGAAGAAATTCGGTGACCCCTATAACTCCCAAAAACATAACCAGACATGAGCTGATAGGATTAGAAGTGAAAATAGTAGAAAGCTCAAGCAAAACGCTTGCAGGCGTCTCGGGGAGAATAGTTGACGAAACCATGAACATGCTGATCATAAACTCGGAGGGCAAGTTGAAGAAGGCTCCCAAAAAAAATTCCCGCTTTCAAATTCAGCTACCGGACGGGAGAAAGGTGGAAGTGGAAGGCCGGCAGCTGGTAGGGAGGCCTGAGGACAGGGTGAAGAAGGCAGTTCCGGGAAGGTGGTAGGATGAGAAACATAGGGCTTCCTGTTAAGGCTCCAAAGCAAAAATGCGACGACCGCAACTGCCCCTTCCATGGGACGCTTTCCGTGAGACAGAGGATTTTGGAAGGAAGGGTAGTAAGCTCTAAGATGAACAAAACCGTGGTGATCCAGCGGGATTATTCTCACTATGTTCCAAAATATATGAGGTTTGAAAGGAGGCGAAGTAAGATACCCGCTCACAATCCGCCCTGCATCTTAGCCAAGGCGGGAGACTTGGTGAAGATCGCTGAATGCCGCTCTTTGAGTAAGACTGTTTCCTTTGTGGTGGTGGAGAAAAGGTCGGAGGCTGAAGGGTAATGCCGGTTCCTAGGACAAGGGCTGTAAGCGCCAGAGGAGTCATAGAGTATCGTCCTAGAATCTCCCGCGGACTACCCACCGGGGCTATCATCCGATGCGCCGACAACACAGGGGCTAAGGAGTTGAGAATAGTCCAAGTAGTAGGATACAAGGGCAGACTTCGAAGGTCTCCCTCTGCCAAAGTAGGTGACATGATCTACGTCTCAGTCAGAAAAGGGTCGCCTGAAATGAGGAAGCAGATTTTCCCCGCGGTGGTCATAAGGCAGCGGATGCCTTTCCGTCGCAGCGACGGGTTGGTGGTTCAGTTTGAGGACAACGCCGCCGTGGTCATGACTCCTGAAGGAGAGTTGAAGGGAACAGAGATCCGGGGGCCTGTTGCCAAAGAGGCAGCTGAAAGGTGGCCTCGAATAGCCAGTCTTTCCAGCATGGTGATCTAGAAGGAGTGCCTAGAATGACCTTGGTTTCAGCGAAGCCGTCCAAGCAGAGAAAGGCCATGTGGACTGCGCCCTTACACAAAAGACGCAAGCTTATGTCGGCGCACCTAAGCCTAAGCCTGATGGAGAAATATGGAAAGAGAGCCCTCCCTCTTCGGAAAGGAGACACCGTCAAGATTCTTCGAGGAGACTACAAGGGGATGGAAGGAAAGGTTACAAAAGTTGACCTCAAAAGGTTAAGGGTAACGGTGGACGGGGTGACGAAGGAAAAAGCCGACGGCACAACGGTGCATGTTCCCATCGCCCCCTCCAATCTCCTAATCACCAAGCTTAACCTCGAGGACAAATGGAGAAGCCAGAGGCTTAGCTTGGGAGCGAGTCTAAAAGAGGCTGGATTAGAGGCTGAGGAAATGGAAGAGAAAAAAAAGCAGGGAGGCGGAGAGAGTGGCTAAAAAAGGCGCTGATGTGCATCTGAAAAGGCTTGCTTCACCTGCCTTCTGGCCTATTCCCAAGAAGGAGAAAGTTTGGACTGTGAGGCCTATTCCTGGCCCTCACCCTGGGAGTCGAAGCATACCTCTCCTCATAGCTGTGCGAGACATTCTGAAACTTGCCAAGACAAGCCGAGAGGCGGAGGTCATACTGGCAGAGGGTAAAGTGAAGGTGGACGGCAAAATAAGAAGGGATAAAGGCTTTCACCTAGGCTTAATGGACCTTTTGGAAATTCCTGACATTCGCAAGGCCTACAGGGTAGTTCCAGACCCCCACAAGATTTTAAGGCTTCAAGAAATACCGGAGGAGGAGAAAGCCTTCAAACTTTGCAGGATTGAGGATAAAGTCACGGTCAAAGGAGGACATATTCAGCTGGCACTTCACGACGGCCGCACCTTACTTGTGAAGGTGGAAAACCCGAATAACCCTGAAGAGGACGTTTACAAAGTCTGGGATGTCCTTCAACTAAGCTTGGCCAAAAGAGAGATTCTAGCTCATTTGAAATTTGGAAAAGGAATGTACGGGCTTATCGTCGGAGGGAAAAACATCGGAAAACATGGAGTCATAGCCGCTGTGGAAAAACCCTCCCCCACCATTCCAAGCATGGTGAAGGTGAAGGGGAGCGAAGGTGAGTTCAGTTCCCCCGCCCAGTATGTCATGGTGGTTGGGGAAGATAAGCCTTTGATAACCCTAGGAGGAAGCTGACCCTTATGCCCTGCGAAGTTTTCTTCGAAAAATGGTCGAGAAATCCTATGACGAAGCCTAGGATTGAGAAAGTAACGGTGAACATTTGCACTGGGAAATCCGGCGAACCCTTGGAGAAGGCCAGCAAAATTCTAGAGCAGCTCACAGGTCAAAAACCCATTCTTCGACCGGCTAGAAAAACCATCAAAGACTTTGGGATTAGAAGAGGCGAGCCCATAGCTGCTGTGGTCACGCTTCGAAAACAGAAAGCTGTAGAGTTTCTGACTAAAGCCTTCTCAGCAATAGGAAACAAGCTACCGGCGTCTGCTTTTGATGAGGATGGAAACTTTGCCTTTGGCATAAAGGAACATATCGAAATTCCCGGCGTAAGATATGATCCCGAATTGGGCGTGGTGGGCATGAACGTCTGCGCCACCCTCAGCAAGCCGGGCTATAGGGTTAAAGTCAAGAAAAGAGCCAGGTCCCAAGTCGGATCTAAGCATAGAGTTACACCCGAAGAAGCCATGTGTTTCATCAGAGAAGCTTACGGAGTGGAAGTTGTGAAAGGTGGTCCTGCTTGAAGATTAAGCCTAAAAAAGAGAGAAAATTCGGGAAAGGAAGCCGGCCCTGCCATCGATGCGGAGCCTACGGGCCTACCGTCCGAACGTTGGGACTTTATCTCTGCCGGCAATGCTTCAGGGAGATAGCCCCTAAACTTGGCTTCAAAAAATATTGCTGAAGGAGACAGCTGAAGTTGACTCTTCAAGACCCTCTGGCGGACAGTCTTTCAAGCATCTACAACAACGAAATTCGTAACAAGCGGGAATGCCTCCTTAAGCCAGCTTCAAAACTCATAGGTGGAATTCTGAAGGTGATGCAGCAGCATGGCTACATCGGTGAATTCGAATTCATCGACGACGGCCGGGGAGGTAAGTTCAGAGTTCAGCTTCTTGGCAGGATAAACAAGTGCGGGGTTATAAAGCCCCGGCACCCGGTTAAGGTAAAGGACTTAGAGCGCTTTGAGGAGAGGTATCTGCCTTCCCGGGACATCGGCATCCTCATCGTCTCCACGCCTCAAGGAATTCTCTCTCATAAGGAAATGCTGGAAAAACATGTAGGAGGCAAACTGCTCGCTTACGTCTACTAGGAAGGTTGATTCCATGGTTCGCGTTCCGCTGGAGGAAAGAATCGTCGAATTCCCTGAAGGGGTAACCGCCAGTCTTGAAGGAAAACTCCTCTTCGTAAAAGGGCCGCTTGGAGAGCTGAAAAAAGACTTCTCCCATACCCCGGTTCAGTTGGAAATCTTCGACAATAAGCTGGCGGTTCGCTGCTTCTGGGCTGGGAAAACTGAAAAGGCTTTGGTTGGAACAGTGGCATCCAGTGTGAAAAACATGGTGGAAGGTGTTACCAAAGGTTTCACTTACAAGCTTAAACTGGTTTCCTCCCACTTCCCCATGACCATCAAAGTTTCCGGGAAAAAGGTTTTGATTGAAAACTTCATCGGAGAAAGAAGCGCTCGGGTGGCGAAGATCGTTGGAGACGTCAAAATCTCCATAAAAGGAGATGACATTGAAATTCAGGGCTTAAGCTTGGAGGATGTAAGTCAAACAGCCGCCAACATTCAGCAAGCCACCAAGATAAGGAAGAAAGACCCAAGAGTCTTCCTCGACGGCATCTACATCTACGAGAAAAAGAAAGGAAGCTGAACGGTTGATGAAAAAGTCTGAAAGCATCGCTCAAAAAGTTAAGATGATAAAAAAGTTCAGAGGAAACAAGCCTGTCTTCCGCAGGGAGGAAAGTTGGAGGTATAAACGCATCGAGACAGGCTGGAGGAAACCCAAAGGCATAGACAGTAAGATGAGGCTTAAAAAAAAGGGCAGACCTACCTCGCCCACCGCGGGATTCAGAGTGCCGAAATCCATCCGAGGCCTTCACCCTTCAGGGCTTTCAGAGGTCTTGGTTCACAGGGTTGAGGGCCTCAAAAGGTTGGATGCTGAAAGTCAGACTGTGAGAATAGCCCGAGGAGTCGGCGGGAGAAAAAGAGCGGAGATAATTAAGGAAGCGGAAAAATTAGGTTTGAAGGTGCTGAATCCCTCCTTACCTAAAAAGGCTCAGTCCATCAAAGAAAAAAGTCAGAGCGAAGAGGAGGCTTCCCCGTGAACCTTAAAAGTCAGAGAATGCTCGCTGCCAAAGTCCTTAAGGTCGGAGAAAACAGGGTTTGGATAGACCCGGAAAAAGTGGACGCTGTTCAGACAGCTATAACCAGAAGGGAAATAGAGAGGCTTATTCGACGGGGTGTCATTCGAGCCCGCCCGGAAAAAGGTGTAAGCCGAGGTCGGGCTGTTGCCCTCCGTAGGAAAAGGCGGCTTGGGAGAAGGAAAGGCCCCGGAAGCCGCGAAGGCTCCAAGGGAAGCCGGCTTCCCAGTAAGCGTCGGTGGATCAATACCATCAGGGCTATAAGGCGTCGGCTTAAGGCCCTGAAAGAGGCTAAGGTTTTGACAGGGGCCCATTATCGCAAAGTGTACATGATGGCCAAGGGCGGTGCCTTCAAAAATTCGTCTCACCTCATGCGCTACTTGGAGTCCTCAGGGCTTTTGAGGAGGAAGCTTAGATAATGGCTCGGGGACCGGCTTACCAGGTGGCTTTCCGCAGACGCAGGGAAGCGAAAACAGACTACCGTCGAAGGAAGGAGCTTATTGCCTCCGGTTTGACGAGGTTCGTATTCCGATGTTCTCTCTCCAATTCTTTAGCTCAGTTTGTTGAGGCTGCAATGAATGGGGACCGGGTTCTCGTCTCCGCTGCCTCCCAAGAGCTGGTCAGGGACTACGGATGGAAGGCTCCCTGCGGAAACATGCCCGCAGCCTACCTCACAGGGTTTCTGGCGGGGTTAAAAGCTAAAAGAAAAGGAATCGAGAAGGCTGTGCTGGACGCGGGGGTGAAGAAGCCGGTGAAAGGGTCTAAGATCTACGCAGGCCTCAAAGGCTTGCTGGATGCAGGAGTAGAAGTCAGCTGCGACTCGGATGTACTGCCCAGCGAGGAGCGAATTACCGGAGAGCATGTGGCCGAACACTGGCGGAGCCTAACGGACCCGGAGCAACGGAGCCGGTTTTTTTCCCAATATCTGGCTAAGGGGTTAACGCCTGAAGACTTGGCGAAACATTTTCAGGATGTAAAAGAGAACATTCGAAAAGCTTTTAGTCAAGGCTAGAAAGAGGGTTTCTTCACGGAAGCTTTATATCCCTTCATTTTTTACCATCTGCATCAGCTCCGTTGGAAAACCCGGAGGAGCTGTAATTCAGCCGAGAATCGAGGAGCTGTCGAGGAAGAATAGGCTTGTCAGCTGAGGTTGAGTGGGTTCCTAAGACGAAACTGGGTAGAATGGTCCTCGAAGGAAAGATCGTCTCATTAGATGAGATCTTCGCCCAAGGCCTGAGGATTCAGGAAACTGAAATCGTAGACAGGCTTATGCCCAACCTCCGCCAAGAGGTTTTGTCCATGAGCATCGTTCAAAAGCAGACCGACGCAGGGGAGCAGTCTAGGTTTAAAGTCGTTGTAGCTGTGGGGAACGAAGACGGCTATATAGGCGTCGACTCTGGTAAAGCTAAGCAGATCAGGGGAGCCATTGAAAAAGCAACCATGTACGCCAAGTTGAACATCACCCCCGTGAGAAGGGGCTGTGGAAGCTGGGAATGCGCCTGCCATCAACCCCACTCCCTTCCCTTCAAAACCGTGGGTAAGTGTGGAAGTGTCAGGGTTGAACTGATACCCGGCCCTCGAGGGCTGGGAATAGTGGCCAATGAAACCACCGCCACCATCCTTCGCCTCAGCGGAATAAAAGACTGCTGGTCCAGAAGCTTCGGCTCCACCAAGACTACCTCCTCCCTAGCTTATGCTGTATACTATGCTTTGCGGAACACCTACAAGACGGTGGCCCCCCAAGACTGGACTAGGTGACGGAAGATGCCGGCTAAGGAGGAAGCGGAGAAAAAATGCTTAGCTGTGGTCAGGGTAAGAGGAACTGTCAACGTGCGGGGCGACGTCAAAGATACCCTATCCATGCTCCACCTGCTCAGGCCGAATCATGCCACACTGGTCCCCTCCACGCCGACCTATCTGGGAATGCTTAAGAAAGCAAAAGACCATCTAACGTGGGGCGAAGCCTCTCCACAGACTATTCTCCACCTCCTGAAAAAGCGGGGAGAAATCGAAGGAGGCCGAAAACTGACTGAAGCATACTTGAAAAAAATCGGCTTCTCGTCCTTCAAAAAGGCTGCCGAAGAACTTTCTTTAGGCAGGTTAAAGCTTAAAGACCTCAAGGGCGTTAAACCTGTTTTCCGCCTTCATCCGCCCTCCAAAGGTTTTAAAAAATCCCTGAAGAAGGCTTTTGCGGAAGGCGGTGAACTCGGCTACCGGGGTGAGTTGATAAACAAGCTCATAGCGAGGATGATCTGATCACCTCCTATATAGTCTAGGCTTCAATGGGTGTGGAAAACATGCCGCATAAGCTCAGGAAAACCAGAAAGCTTCGAGGGTCAAGAACCCACGGATGGGGACAAGTAGGTCAACATCGAAAACACGGCATGAAAGGAGGGCGCGGTAAGGCGGGTCTCCACAAGCATGGTTGGACTTACGTGGTCAAATATGAGCCTGAATATTTCAGTAAAAAGGGCTTCCGCTGCCCCACAGGCCGCGGCCAGCTGAGGGCTTTAAACGTGGGGGAACTGGGGCTGATGGTGGAAGACCTGCTGGCTGAAGGGAAGCTGAAGGCCGACGGAGAAAAGGTTGAGGTGGACCTTTTAAATCTAGGCTATGAGAAAATCTTGGGAGAAGGCAAGGTTAACCGGCCTCTCGTGGTGAAGGCACCCTACTGGTCCAAGGCCGCTGAGAAGAAGATCGTCGATGCTGGAGGAGCTCTCATAAAGGTCAAGGGATAGAAGAGGCACAGGGAAGATGGCTGGAAGAGGGCTTGAAGCTTTTGCCAGTCTGGCTCGGGTAATTCCTGAAGTAGAAAAACCTACGCGCAAAGTACAGTTTAAAGAGAAAATATTCTGGACTGCCTCCGCAGTCATAATCTATCTGATCATGGCTGAGATCCCCTTATACGGCATTGCGGGGCTTGAAGGCGACCCCTTCGCTATGATGAGGGTGATCTTCGCGTCTGAAAGAGGCACCCTCATGGAGCTTGGAATAGGCCCCATTGTCACCGCCGGCTTAATCCTTCAATTGCTCGCAGGGTCAAAAATAATCCAGATCGACCGTTCCAAGGCCCGAGATAGAGCGGTGTTCGCAGCTGCGAACAAGGTTCTAGCCATCATCATGTTCGGCTTTCAGGCGGCAGTCTTCATCCTCGGAGGAATGTACGGTCCCCTCTCGACTTCAATAGCCCTTCTTGTCTTCTTCCAACTGCTGGTCGCCGGCATAATATTGATCCTCTTAGACGAGCTTGTCCAAAAGGGCTGGGGGCTCGGGAGCGGAATCAGCCTCTTCATCGTGGCAGGTGTCACCAAATCGATCTACTGGAGTTCTTTCGCCCCCATAGGTCCTGCTGGAGACGGGTATCTTGTGGGGGCGATCTTGGCGTTCTTTCAGTCCATTATGGCTAACAACGTTCAAGCCACGCTCATCCGGCCCATGGGGCTTCCGGACATGGTAGGCTTCATCTCCATGCTCGTCATCTTCGTCATTTTGATATACGCAGAAGGCATCCGGGTTGATGTGCCCATTTCCCACGCGCGGTTCCGAGGCTTCCGGGGGAGCTACCCCATCAAGTTCTTCTACGTCTCCGTCATACCCGTGATCTTAGCTTCCGCTCTCTTCGCCAATGTATATTTTATATCCTCTATCTTATCAAGCCGCTTCCCCAACAGTTTCCTCGCAGAGATCTTGGGGAGAGTCGACGCAGTAACCGGGCAGCCCACCGGGGGTATCGTCTACTTTCTAACTCCTCCCGGAAACCTGCAAGCTGTAATGCTGGACCCTTTAAGAGCCTTGGTCTACACAGTTTTATTTGCGGGAATATGCGTTGTTTTCGCCAAACTGTGGGTTGAACTTACCGGAATGACTTCAAGGGATGTGGCGAAGCAGCTCATAGGTTCAGGGGTGCAGATTCCCGGCTTCAGGCGGAGTGAACAACCTATCAGGGAGGTTCTCGACAGGTATATCCCTGTCATGACGGTGTTAAGCGGGCTGAGCGTCGGGTTGATAGCCGCTGTAGCCAACTTTTTCAACCCCTTCGGAACCGGCATAGGCATATTGCTGACTACAAGCATCATATGGCAGTATTATCAGCTGCTGGCGAAAGAGAGGATCGAGGAAATGTACCCAGGATTAAGCCGGCTTCTGGGAAGAGGTTAAAAACAGGGCCAATCTAAATAGGGTGAAAAAGCCGTGGGAAGCAGAATCATCGCCGTCGGACTGCCGGGAGTAGGAAAGACCACGGTGCTAAACGAGTTAGAAAAACAAGCTGGCCGGCGAGGCCTTCCCTTGAAAGTTGTGAACTACGGAACCGTCATGGTGGAGATGGCTGAAAAGGAGAAAGCCAGTATGCACAGGGACGATATGAGAAAAAGCTCTCTAGCCTTCCAGCATAAGCTTCAAAAAATGGCGGCTGAAGAAATTCTGCGGAGAAGCTCATCCATGGAGAACGGTGTCCTCGTCGTCGACACTCACATGATGGTTAAAACGCCTTCAGGCTATCTTCCCGGCGTTCCAAGCCATATTATCTCCATCCTCCAACCTTCCCTTATAGTTTTGATTGAAGCCTCTCCAGAAGAGATTAAAGCTAGGAGGATGAGAGATTCTTCCGGAAGGATGAGGGATAAAGCTGTGGCCGAGGAGGTGGAGTTCGAAATTCACTTGTCCAGAACATTAGCCTCCGGATGCTCCCTCCTCTCCGGAGCCCCCTTGGGAATAGTAGAAAATCCACCCGGGGAAGCCGCGAAGGCGGCTGAAAAAATTTTGAATATGATCGAAGCACTGGGGGGATAGCCGTGGGCTTTGGAGGAGACCTCTACCCCATACCTCTGTTGACCTTCGCCATCATGGGTTTATCGCTAACCTTAGCCCTTACGTCTTCGCTGGTTCAGAGGAAATTTGTAGACTTTGAAAAAGTAAGGGAAATGAGGTCGCAGATGAGCGAGCTCAGGAAGCAGATGGCTGAAGCTAGGAAAAAAGGAGATAAAAGGACTTTGGCGAAGCTTCAGAGAAAACAGAGGCTGATGATGAAGGACTCCTCCCAAGTCATGGGCCAGCAGTCTAAAGTCATGCTTCTCACAACCATACCCTTCTTAGTTATCTACTGGGTGTTACTCCGCTTTATCGGAACTACCGTGGTTGCTTATTCTCCTGTCCCCATTCCCTACGGGGCAGTGGGACCTGATAAGACTGAGCTAACCTTCTGGATTTGGTACTTTCTATCAGCTATATCCCTCAACCTTCCCATAAGCCGGCTTTTCAGAACTTACACCACTTGACCGCGGAGTTTACTTCGTAAACGCTATCATCCCCAGCCTAAAAAGTCTTAAGGCCACCACATATTGTAATGTCCTCTTCATAATAACAATGCTCGACCGAGAAATCATCCGTTTTTCAATTATTTGAAGAAAATCTTCGGCTTGAAGGCGCACAATGGGCGAAGCGAGGCGCTGTTACCGATTATGTTAAATATTCCTAACAGTCCACATATATAAAAAACCCGCAACATTTGAAAAACATGAGGTGGCTATCATTGGGTGAGAAAGAAATTCTGGAAGAAATCAGCCAAACTGTTGTGGAAGGCGACGCGGAAAAAACCGTCGACCTAGTGAAGAAGGCCCTTGAACAGAAAATAGACCCCTTAAAAATACTGGAAGAAGGCTTGGCTAAAGGCGTCAGATATGTGGGGGATGCTTTTGGAAGGAGGGAAATGTTTCTCACGGATTTGGCGATGGCCGGTGAGGCCATGAAGGCTGGCACCGAAGTGGTTACACCTCATCTTCTCGCCGGGGAAGCTGTTGCCAAAAAAGGAAAACTGCTCATAGCCACGGTGGAAGGCGACATTCACGACATTGGCAAAAGCATTGTGGCGACCATGCTTGCAGCCTCGGGGTTTGAAGTTGTTGATTTAGGAATAGACATCCCCAGCAGCGTCATCGTTCAGAAAGTGGGCGAGATTAAACCTGACATTTTAGGGCTCTCCGCCCTCATGACCACCACCAAGCCGAAGCAACGGGAAGTCGTCGAAGAGCTGAAAAAAGCTGGACTCCGCGACAAGGTCAAGGTTATTCTAGGCGGAGCCCCCATCACACCGGAATGGACAGAAGAAGCAGGCGCAGACGGCTATGGAAGAGACGCTGTGCATGCAGTGGAGGTTGCTAAACGTCTTTTAGGCGCTGAGTAAGGAGGAGTGAAGATGCAGGGAATAAGACCTCTGTATGGACGGGTGGTCGAGCCTCTGAGCAGCGAAGAGGTCTACGACATTCACCAAGCCACTTTGGAGGTTCTTGAAACAGTTGGCATGAGAATAGAAAATGAAGAAGCTCTTAAGATCATGAGCGGCGTGGGCGCTGAAGTTGACTTTCAAAAGCAAGTGGTGAGGATTTCCTCCCACATTGTTAAGGAGATGGTAAAGAAGGCGCCTCACCGGTTTACCCTCTATGGAAGAAGTCCGAAGAACGAGGTAACGCTTGGAACCCGTCAGGTTTACTTGGTGAACGGTTACGGAGCCCCCAACATTTTAGACATGGACACGGGGAGACGCAGGCCCACCAGCCGGGAAGACCTGGCCAACATCATCAGGATTCTCGACGCCCTAAAATACCCTCACATGGTCATGACCGAGGCTATTCCCCAAGATATACCGGGGATAATTGCAGACCGATACATCGTGGAGACGCTGCTGAATAATACGGGAAAACACCTCATAGCCGACACCTACGATGCGGAAGGGGCGAGGGACATCATCAAGATGTGCGAGGCTGTCGTCGGCGGTGAAGCCGAGCTTCGGAAAAAGCCTATCTTAAGCTGTCAGGAATCCCTCACCTCTCCCCTGATAATAGGGGATGGCGTAGCAGGCGGCATCGTGGAATTCAGCAAAGAAGGCCTCCCGGTAACCGTTTGGACGCTGCCCCAAGCCGGAGGGACAGCGCCGGCTACCTTGGCGGGTACGCTTGTCGTGCAGAACGCTGAGCTTCTAGCCGGGTTGACGTTGGCTCAGGCAACTCGGGCGGGGACACGTACGCTGATAGGCTCCTTCGCCGCTGTTCTCGACCAGAGATACGCTTGCTTTGCCTCCGGAGGGCCTGAGATGCCTCTGATGGTGGCTGCGTCGGCGCAACTAGCCCGCTACTACGATGTACCCTACATAGGAACCGCGGGAGCCACTGAATCTAAAATCTCCGACATTCAAGCCGGCTTTGAGAAAGCTGCCAGCATCCTCTTTTCAACCCTGTCCGGAGCTGATGTCGTCCATGGAGCGTTATCCGGGTGGGTGGACAGCCTCTTGGCTTCAAGCTATCCGCAGATACTGTTAAACCATGAAATATGTGAACTGGCGGGAAGAATACTGCAAGGCATCGAGGTAAACGAGGATACGCTCGCCGTAGACATCATCAAAGAAATCGGCATCGGAGGGAACTTCATAAAGCACAAGCACACCAAAAAATACTTCCGACAGGAACAATGGATGCCCCAGCTCAGCGACAGAACCACCAGAGAAGAATGGGAACAGGGCGGAGGCAAAGACCTCTTCCAAGTGGCGAAGGAAAAAGTCAAAGAAATTCTGTCCGTCCATCAACCTGAACCTTTGGACAAAGAAGCTCAAGCCAAAATAAGGGAAATAGTGAAAGCCGCAGAGCGAAAACATAGCTAGGAGCACGGGTAAAGGACTTAGGCCTCCTAAACTCTATTGTGGCGTAGCTCGGTTTTCACTAATTTCAGATATTTCGAGACGCAAAGGTAGTGTGGGTAGTAGATATGGTGATGGCATGGGGTGAAACTGCAGGCAAGCGGGTTCTCCCTAGCCTCAATGTACACTGGGCATTCGCGGAACCGTCCCTTACGGCAGAACTCGGCTTTATGAGTTTCATCCCTTACATAGGCGATGGGTCTGCCGTGTAGCCTATGAGCCTCGCAGATCATGCAACTGTCATCATGCTTGAAGATGCATTCCATAACATCTGCCCGCCCAAGGGAAGCTGGGAAGTCTTGCCTTGTGACAGAATTGTTTTAGGCTATTTTTCTTTTTAGCGGAAAGGAGGGGCTGTGGAGCGAACCAACTGGCAGTTGAGAAATTAAATGCATAAATTTTAAAAAGTCAAAAATCAGCTTAATTAAGGAGGGTTTAAATTGCTTCGGAAAGTCAGACTGAAGGTTGTTAAGAAACAAGGCTACTGTCATGCAGGGCATGAAGTAGGCCACGAGTTCCTGATCGATGAGGATGAAAAAATCCACGGAGGCTTATGCCCCAGCGCTCTGGTGGCTTTCTGGAACATTATCTTCGGGTTGGGGTGGAAGGCTCCCTTTACCTTCGACAAGAAGGGCAAGTATCTGCTGGTGTGCCCCGACGGCCGAAATCCCGTGTGGTTTGAAGTCTGGCCGGAGACCGGGGAAGAGGTCTACGATGCAAGGTCTAAGCTGTCGGATCTGTTGCTGGACAAGGGTTTGAAGGCGGACATCGTAGTTAAGAACGGAAAACTGGTGAACGTTCACACGGCTGAAATCTACGAAACCAGCGTAGCTGTTTACGGGGAAAGAATAGCCATGATCGACGAAAAACTGGATGACCTCGTAGGCGAGAAAACAAGGATCATCGACGCCAAAGGTAAATATCTGGTGCCGGGGCTGATTGACACTCATTACCATGTGGCTGGAACGCATTTGACCATGTCAAACCTTGCCAAGGCCTTGCTGCCCAGAGGCACAACCGCCACTGCCAGCGACTTTTACGAATACGGCGCTGTGGCTGGGGTGGAAGCTATCAAGTTTGCCTTAGCCGAGTCTCAGGGTACTCCTCTCAAAATCCTCTTCAATGTGCCGCTGTTGGCGTATCTGCAGAACAACCCCTTGGGAAACACGGACAAAGTTACCCCGGATGAGTTGTCCATCATGATCGGATGGGGGCCCACCGTCGCCTTGTGCGAGGTTCAAGCGCCCACCCTCTCTGACCCAGCTGTCAGGGATTTGATACGAAAAACTCTGCGGGAGAATAAGATAGTGGTAGGTCACGCCTGCGAGCTTTCGGGGAGAAACCTAGCCTCCTACATGGCCTTCGGCCCCTCTTCAGACCATGAATCCGTGGCTGCGGAGGAGGCGTTGGAGAAAGTGAGGCTTGGCTTAAAGATCATGGTGAGGGAAGGGTCTGCGGCCACGGACTTGGCTAATGTGATCAAGGCCGTGACAGAGCATAAGGTGGATCCGCGGCATTTCATGTTCTGCACCGACGAAGAGGACCCTGTGGACCTCACGAAGTACGGGCACTTGGACTATAAGATCAGGAAATCGGTGAAGCTGGGGCTAGACCCCGTTGTCGCTGTCCAAATGGCTACAATAAACGCTGCGGAGTACTTTAAGGTAGACAAGGAGATAGGGAGCATTGCCCAAGGTAAGATCGCCGACATAGTCATCGTCAACGACCTCTCCGATTTCAGGGCGGAGTTGGTCATAGCCAACGGGAAGGTCGTGGCTGAGAAAGGGCGCTTCACAGGCGAGATTAAAACTCCGGTTTACCCGGATTTCATGAGGAAAACCTTCAACCTCCCCCGAGACTTCCGCCCGGAGGATTTTGAAATAAAGACAAAATCCTCAGGTGAAGTTGAAGTGAGAGTAATAGGTGTTGTGGACGGCTCGCTTATTTCCGAGAGGAAAACCGCTAAACTGAAGGTCAGCAATGGGCTCATCATGCCCGATGTCGACAACGATGTTCTGAAGGTGGCTTTGGTCGAGAGGCATAAAGGGTCTGGGTTGATGGGGAAAGCCTTCATCAAAGGCTTCAACCTTAAGAGGGGTGCCATAGGCGAATCCTACGCTCCAGTCCCTGAGAACATCATCGTGGTGGGAACCAACGACGCAGACATGGCAAGAGCCGTTAACAGGATAAAGGAAATGAACGGAGGATTTGTGGTCGTGGACGGAGGCAAAATCCTCAGCGAAATGCAACTGCCGATATTGGGCATCCTTTCGGAAAAACCCATTGAAGAGGTAGCCGTGGAGATGGAGAAGACGGTGGAAGCCACTAGGACCTTAGGCTGCACCATAAGGGCGCCCTTCCTCACCCTAGCGTTCATGGCCTACCCCCTCATCCCAACCTACAAGATAACCGAGTTCGGCCTCACGGACACAGAAGAACTGAAGCCGGTGGACTTAGAAATACACAGCTAAAAAAGAGAAAAGCGCGGCTTCACCTTTCCCCTGAAACTCCAGCTTAGGGCTGGGTGAGGTCGGCCGCCTTTACTGTTTTTCTTCAAGAGCTTTCAAAATTTTCTCTGGGAGAAGGGGGAGCTCTTTAACTCTTACACCTATTGCATTATATATGGCGTTGGCTATGGCTGGAGCGGTGGGAACCAGCGCAGGCTCCCCTATGCCTTTAACGCCGAAAGGCCCGGTGGGGTCGATGGGTTCGATGAGGAAAACCCTGGTTTCCGGCATGTCCAAGGCTGTGAAGATTTTGTAGTCCATAAGGTCGCTGTTGAGGACTTTTCCGGTCTCAGGGTCCACTATCACGCCTTCTGTCAACGCGTAGCCTAGCCCTTGGGTCAAGCCTCCCTCCAATTGTCCCTCCGCTGTTGTGGGGTTGATAGCTTTCCCTACGTCGTGAGCCGCCACCAGCTTCAGAACTTTCACCACCCCTGTTTCCACGTCCACTTCCACCTCTGCGAACTGAACTCCGAAGGGCGGGGCGTTGTAGAGCGGGGGACCTGTGGCCTTCCCTATGATGGCTCCCACGTCGTCGGGATTGTACCATTGAGCAAATTTGACAATCTCAGCCAGTGTAGCCGTGTTTTCAGGAGCTCCTTTCACGGTGACTTTCCCCTTTTTGTATTCTAGGTTCGCCACCGTTGTGTCGAATTTCTTAGCAGCCCATTCCAAGACCTGCCTCTTGGTATCAGCCGCCGCGGCCCTGATCAAGGTGCCGTCGACGTAGGTGTATCGGCTTCCGAAACTACCCAGCCCATAAGGTAGATAGTCCGTGTCCAGCTCCGGTATGACGACGTCTTCAGGGTCTACCTCCAACTCCTCAGCCACTATCTGTGTGGCAACCGTTCTCGAGCCTTGTCCAAGCTCGTGGGCGGGGGAGAGCAGAGTAATCTTTCCGCTTTCATCCAGCTTGATTATCGCGCTGGTTATCTCCGCTTCCCCGGGAATATACTTTGTTCCGCTGACATGCTCCATCATAGCAACACCGATGCCTCGCCTCTTGACGCCTGTTCCCCGGTAGGCTGAGTCGTATCTCCGCTTCCAGCCTACGGCCTCCGCCCCTTTGTCGAGGCATTCGTCCAAGCCGCAGGTTCTGACCTCCACTCCGCTCCAGTGGATAACATCTCCGACGCGGACATGGTTTTTCTTCCTCAACTCTATGGGGTCAAGTTTCAGCTCCTCAGCCACCATGTCGACGATCTGCTCAAGGGCGAAATGCGCTTGAGGGCCTCCGAATCCTCTGAAGGCTCCGCTCGGCGGAGTGTTGGTGTACACGTTGTAGCCTTCGACGTTGTAGGCGCCGAACCTGTAGAGGGAGGTGATGATGGAGCAGCAGAAGCCTATGGGGCCGCTGCTCACATAGGCGTATCCCCCGGCGCTGAAGACTATCCTCGCATCGAAGGCTTTAAACAGCCCGTCCTTCGCTGCGCCCATTTTCAACGTAAGGGTCCCTGGATGCCTGTTGCTGGTGCCGCCTACGTAGGTTTCCTCCCTTGAAAGCGTGATCTTCACAGGTCTGCCGCCTGTTTTCTTGGAGAGAAAAGCGGCGATGGCGTGAAACGGGTAAACGTGGCATCGGCTTCCAAAGGCTCCGCCCACGTAGGGTGATATAACCCGCACCTTGTTTTCCGGCAAGCCCAACTGGTGGGCTAGGACGGTGCGGAATCTGAAGATCATCTGGCTGGGAGCCCAGAATGTCACCCTGTTCTCTAGGGGGTCCCATTGGGCTATGCAGCCGTACAGTTCTATGGGGTTCGTGTGGGCTGCTGAAACCTTGAATTTTTCAGGGCCGACGACCACCGCTGACTCCTTAAAGCCCTTTTCCACGTCGCCGAAAGCCAGTTTTATGTGGGACGCAATGTTTCGATCCATATCGAAGATGAATTCTCCTTCATCATGGAGCTTCGGAGCCCCAGGTTCCATCGCCTCCTCGGGGTCGAAGACGGTTGGTAGACGTTCATATTCCACATGGATTCTCTCAACAGCTTCCGCCGCTGTTTCCGGGCTGTCCGCCGCCACCGCCGCCACTTCGTCGCCTACGTAGCGCACAACATTATCCAGAATGTATCGGTCGAGCGGGGTGTCTGGAGGATGCAGGTGCCCTATGTAGGTTATAACCCGGGGGACGTCCTTGTAGGTGAGGGTGGCTCTGACTCCAGGTAGCTTTTCCGCTTCGCTGGTGTCTATTTTTGTTATCCGTGCATGGGGATAGGGGCTTCGAAGTATTTTCCCGTAGACCATCCTAGGTAGGACGGTGTCTCCGAAATATACGGCTCTTCCTGAAACTTTAGATTTGGCATCAACTCTCGGAATCCTTTTCCCAACAACCGACAGTTCAGTCATACATATCCCCTTTCTTACATTGGAACCTTTCTAGGCAGAACTGCCTTACATTTTACACAAAACCTAGCCATAGGCGGGTTTAACTCATAGCCGCACTTGGGGCATTTCTGATAACCCAGCCCAGACACGGTTCTTATCCCTCCGAAGATTTTTTAGCCAAGGACATCATCGCCGACACGATCTTCACGTAGCCAGTGCACCTGCAAAGGTTGCCGGCGATGGCTTCCCTGGCTTCCATTTCGGTGAAGTTCGACTTTTTATCCAGCAGGGCTTTTGTGCTCATGATCATGCCGGGAGTGCAGTAGCCGCATTGAACTGCCCCATGCTGAATGAACGCCTCCTGAATTGGGTCCAGTTCGCCGTTTTTCACCAACCCTTCTATCGTCGTTATCTTCCTCCCATCGGCTTGACCTGCCCAAAACATGCAGGAGTAAACGGCTCTCCCGTCCACGATCACCGTGCACGACCCGCAGCCTCCGTAATCGCAGCCTTTTTTGGTTCCTGTTAGGCCAAGGTATTCTCTCAAAACTTTGTTTAAAGTGTCAAAAGGCTCAATGGATACGGTGTAGTCTTCCCCGTTCACGGTTAATCTTATGGTTTTTTTCAACGCTCACTCAGCCTCCTTTCAGCTTTTCTTTCACCTGAGTTAGAGCGCGCTTAACTAGGACTCTGCACACGTGTCTTTTGTATTCGGCAGAGGCATGAACACCTCTGACCGGTTTAACTTCTCTGTATGCTTCCTCAGCGGCTTCAGCGATGGCTGCTTCTGTTAGTTCCTTTCCTTCCAATCTTTTCTCAGCTTTCTTGAGCCTTAGGGGAACCTGAGCTACCGCCCCCACGGCTATTCTCGCAACTTTACATCGCCCATTATCCATAGTCAGCCTTACTGCTGTGTTTACTGTGGGGAGGTCGACAAGGGTCCTTTCCATCTTCAGAAACGCCGACCCCGTATTGGCTGGCGGTTTCGGTATCGCTATCTCTGTAATCAGCTCATTCGGCTTCAATGCTGTCAGAAAATAGTCTATGAAAAACCCGTCTACATTCAAAACCCTTTCCCCGCTGGAACTGACGGCTTTCACCGTCGCGTCTAAGGTAAGCAGCGCTGAGGGTATGTCGAAGAAGGGAAGCCCGCTGCAAATACTTCCTCCCATGGTGGCTACGTTTCTTATTTGCACGGGGCGAATGAGGGAAACCGCCTCGACTATGATGGGAAGCGCCTTCTTCAGCAGTTCTGACTCCAGCATATCTGTGAAGGTGGTCATGGCGCCTATCTTCACATGGCCCCCTTCTTCTTTGATGTAATTGAGCCCGAGCTTCCTGATGTCCAGTAGCTTTTCAACTTTTGGGATCATGCCTTTCATGGCGGTTTCGTAGACTTGGGTTCCCCCGGCTATTATCTTCGCCCTATCCTTGTAATCCCGTAGAAGGGCTACTGCCTCATCCACTGTTTCAGGCACAAGATACTCAGAAGGTCTGAAAACAGGCATACGAACACCGAACTGGAATTACTTAATCTTTTTAGTTTACCTCTATTAAAGATTTAAGGTTTTTCGTAATGTAAAGTAAAAGGAAAATTGTAAACATGAAAATCAGCCTACCGGCACATTAAAGCTTTTACCGATTCTAAGTTCTATTGTTGGTTGATGGCCGGTGAAGCTGAACAGAGGCGAGATAATCTGCTTAGGCATCGAGAGCACGGCTCACACTTTCGGCGTCAGCCTAGTGGACAGCCGGGGAAGAATCCTTTCCGATGAAAAAAAAGTTTACGCCCCTCCCGTTGGGAAGGGAATTCACCCCCGAGAAAGCGCTCAACATCACTCCCAAGCGTCCCCCCTGGTCGTTAGGGAGGCGCTGAGGAAAGCTGGAAAGACCCCGGAGGAATTGAGCGCTGTGGCCTTCTCTCAAGGACCCGGCCTCGGACCCTGTCTGAGAACAGGAGCCACGGTGGCAAGGGCGCTGGCCGCCTACTTGGATGTTCCCTTGGTGCCGGTTCACCACGCAGTAGGCCACATCGAGTTAGCTGCCTTAAAGACGGGAGCTTCAGACCCTTTGACGGTTCTGGTTTCTGGAGGACATACCACGGTGACTTCCTTTGCCGGGGGGCGGTGGAGGGTTTTCGGGGAGACGGAAGACATCACCCTAGGGAACCTCTTAGACGTCTTTGGAAGGGAGGCTCGCCTGCCTTCTCCCAGCGGCCCCGCGGTTGAAGCTAAAGCTTCGGAAGGGAAAAAACTCGTCGACCTACCCTTGGTTGTCAAAGGCAACAATGTCTCCTATTCAGGCCTGCTCACAGCGGCGGTTAGGAGGCTGAAGAAGGGGGGAGATAAACTGGAAGACCTCTGCTACTCCCTCCAGGAAACTGCCTTCACCGCTTTGGCTGAGGCTGCCGAGAGGGCTCTGGCGTTTCTTGAGAAAAAGGAACTGCTGCTGACGGGAGGCGTTGCAGCGAACAAGCGTCTTCAAACCATGCTGAAACAGGTGGCTGAGGAGCATAAAGCCAAGTTTTACGTTGTCCCCCGCGAGTACAGCGGAGACTGCGGAGCCCAGATAGCTTGGACCGGCCTCCTCGCCCACCTTCAAGGAGTGAAGGTAAGCATAGAGCGGAGTCTCGTTAAACCTCGTTGGCGGCTGGATTCTGTGCCCATCCCTTGGAGACGTTAATGCAAGGACGTCTTAAGACTTACCCTTACCCGGTTAGTAATGTTTTTAATCGACATGCATCCTATGCTCATGAGACGAAACTTAGGTGAAATGGCAGTTGACTTCTCCTCTTCCAGCCCAGCCTGAGGTTAACATCGGAACAGCCGGCCATGTGGACCATGGGAAGACCACTCTGATAAAAGGCCTAACCGGAGTCTGGGCTAGTAAACACTCGGAGGAGCTCCGCCGCGGCATCACCATCCGGCTTGGCTACGCTGACTGCGCCTTCTACAAATGCCCCAGCTGCCCTCCGCCCACCTGTTATACTACCCAGCCAACATGCCCCAACTGCGGAGGTAAAACAGATTTTTTGAGGGCTGTGAGCTTTGTTGACTGCCCCGGCCACGAGGTCCTGATGACAACCATGCTCTCGGGGGCAGCGGTGATGGACGGGGCAATCTTGGTCATAGCGGCCGACGAGCCTGTTCCTCAGCCTCAAACCCGCGAGCACATGGCCGCCTTGGAAATCGTCGGAGCCAACAAGATAGTGGTGGTTCAGAACAAGGTTGACCTAGTTTCTAAAGAAAAGGCTCTGGAAAACTACAAGGCTATTCGGGCGTTTCTTGAAGGAACCGTGGCCGAAGAGGCGCCCATCATTCCCGTTTCAGCCCAGCACATGGTTAACTTAGATCTTTTGATCGAGGCGCTGGAGAGATGCATTCCAACCCCGAAGCGGGATCCCAAAAGCTCTCTCTTCATGCATGTAGTAAGGTCCTTCGACATCAACAAGCCGGGGACGAAGATAGAGGACCTTCAAGGCGGTGTCCTCGGAGGAACCATGGTGGAGGGTAAGCTGAGGGTTGGAGAGGAGATCGAGATAAGGCCTGGAATAAAATGGGCTGAAAGCCAGAACTACCGAACCCTGTTCACTGAGGTAACCAGTCTTCATGCGGGGGGTAAAAAAGTTGAGGAAGCCGGCTGCGGGGGGCTTATCGGCTTAGGCTCAAAACTCGACCCCTCCCTAACCAAGGCCGACGGCCTCATAGGCAACGTCGTAGGCAGACCAGGGCAGCTTCCTGAAGCTGAGAAAACCCTCAGCTTCGAACCCACCCTCTTCCAGCATGTGGTGGGAACCCCGGAGCTGACAAACGTGGAGTCGGTGAAGCTTAAGGAGAGCCTCGTCGTAAACGTGGGCACTGCCGTCAGCGTGGGTGTGGTCACCCTAGCCCGCAAAAACCACGTAGAAATAGCCCTCAAGAAACCTGTCTGCGCCAAGCATGGGGCTAGAATAGCCTTAAGCAGAAGAATAGCTGGCAAATGGCGGCTCATCGGCTACGGGAAACTGAAAGGCTAAATGCACCCAGTCTGCTTGGCGGGCAGAATCCTATAGACGCAGTATTGCCCGCACATGGTACAGGCGTCGGTTTTGGTCTTACCCTTCTCCCTGACCTCCCTAGCCCGCACAGGGTCCAAGGACAGTTTGTACATGGTCTCCCAGTCCAGCTTGGCTCTGGCCTGCGCCATCTCCAAGTCATGGCGGCTTGCTCTCTCCCCCAATTTGACCACGTCCGCGCAGTGAGCAGCCAGCCGGGCTGCGATAACCCCCTCGCGGACATCTTCCACCGTCGGTAGGGCTAGATGCTCCGAAGGGGTGACGTAGCATAGGAAGTCCGCTCCCGCCATGGCTGCGACGGCTCCCCCCACAGCTCCTACGATGTGGTCGTAGCCTGCTCCGATATCTGTAACTATGGGACCGAGAAGGTAGAGAGGCGCCCCTTTGCAGAGGGATTTATGAAGGACGACGTTGGCCTCCACTTGGTTTAGGGGAAGATGCCCCGGGCCTTCCACCATCACCTGAACTCCCGCTCTCCAGCATCTCTCCACCAGTTTTTGAACGGTGAGCAACTCCTGGATCTGAAACCAATCTGAGGCGTCAGCTAGGCTTCCGGGCCGCAGAGAGTCGCCTAGACTTATGCAAAAATCATAGGACCTAGCTATCTCGAGAAGGTAGTCGAAGTTCTTGTAAAAGGGATTCTCAGCCTTATGGTGAAGTATCCAGCTAGCCAGGAAGACGCCTCCCCGGCTCACCACGCCTGCAACCCGAGGATGCTCAGCGAGCTGGGCGGTTATCCCTTGCGTGATGCCGGCGTGAATTGTCATGAAGTCTACACCTTCCTTCGCGTGGTTTTCAACCACCCGGAGGACTTCGTCTTCACCCATGTCGACGATGGCGCCGTGTTTCCGAATGGCCTCCACACCTGCTTGGTAGATGGGAACGGTGCCAACGGGCAGAGGGGTCTCCTTGAGGATCAGGCGCCTGATCTCGTTCAGGTCTTCAGAGGTGCTGAGGTCCATGAGGGTGTCCGCGCCGTATCTGACGGCGGTCAAGGCTTTTTCCAGCTCGATTTTGATGTTGCTGAATTCTGAGGAAGCGCCCACGTTGGCGTTTACCTTGGTCCTCAGCCCCTCCCCAACCGCTACGATTTTGCAGCGTTCCCCGCGGGCATATCCTGTTAGAATTATTTTCCCTGAAGCTATGCCTCTCCTCAGCTTCTCAGGCTCAAGGCCTTCCTCCTTCGCAGCGGCTTTGACTTCCTCCGTGATCCTACCCCGTCTAGCCTCATCCATAACCGTCATTTAATTCCGCCTTCAAAGGAGGTGGAAAAAGCCAAGCTTTTATACTTGTCGGACATCGGAACCTCGCCCACCGCACGCCACAGCCAACAGAGGACGTCGGAAGTTTTCCTAGACACCAAGACTTAAGAATCAGAGTGAAAACAAGACGTGTAGCTCCCGGAAAGAGGCGGCTGAATTGAAGAAAAAAATTTCGGAGAAAACTTTGAAGAGAGAGATCTGCAATGTCATGAGAGTCCTTTTTGAAAGGAGGCTGATCTCCTCGGTGGGAGGGAACGCCAGCGCCAGACTTCCCGGGGCGGAAGAGTTTTGGATTACGCCCCGCGGCCTCTTCAAAACTGAGCTGAAGCCAAAAGACTTGATCAAGGTGAACTTGCAGGGAAGGACTGTGAAAGGCGCAGGCCAGCCGTCCCATGAAACTCTCTTGCACGCGGCCATCTATCGAAGGAGGGCTGATGTAAACGCTGTTGTCCACGCCCACAACCCCCTGACCGTGGGACTTACCTTAACCGGTGGGGAGCTTAAACCTCTCACGGTGGAAACAGGACTCCACCTACGGAAGACCCGGATGATACCCTACGTTTTCCCGGGAACCCGGAGGTTGGCGGAGCTGGCGGCTGAAAGACTGGAAAAAGCGGAGGCTGTGATCCTTCAAAACCACGGGGTGGTGGGTGTGGGTCGAAGCCTCTCGGAGGCGAGGATGAGGGTGGAAATTCTGGAGGAGGCCGCTGCCATCCAGCTGGTAGCTGTGTTGCTTAAAAAGAAGCTGCCGACAATCCCCCTGAGAGACTTGGAGAAGGCGGAGAGCCAGACGGCGTGAAACTCCGTTCAAATTTAATTTTAATTCAAAGCCTGAATGCCGCGCAGGGTTTCTGCAATTCTTCAGGCTGAAGCTTCAACCCGGATTACGGGTGTTCATTTAACCTTTTTATACGGTTTTGCCAGACTTGCTGGGCCCTTTACCCTTCTGCCCACCAACGCCAAAGCGGCGAAGGATGCGAGATAGGGGAGCATGAGTGCAAACTGGTAGGGTATGATGGTGATGCCGGCGGCTTGGATTCTCAGCTGAAGCGCGTCGATGTAAGCGAAGAAAAGTGAGCCAGCTAAGAAGTTGATGGGGGACCATCTTCCCAAGATTATGAGGGCTACGACTATGTATCCCCGCCCCTGCGTCATATTGTCCAGAAACATGTTATACTGTGAAATGGAAAGCATGGAGCCTGCTAGGGCGGCTAGCACCCCTTCCATGATGAGAATAAAATACCTGGTTCTCACCACATTCAAGCCCAGAAGATCGGCTACGTGGGGGTCTTCCCCTATCGCCTTGACCCTCAGCCCCCAGCTGGTGCGAGATATCATAAATGCAGCTACAGGGACAAGAAGCAGCGCAGCGTAGGTGAACACGGTATGCGAGAACAAGGCAGGGCCGATGTAGGGAATGGAAGACAGAAACGGAATAGGTTCCACCTCTATGATGGTTTCGGTCTTTGCAGGGATGGCTGTAGCATAAGGGAAGGTAGCCCTGTAAAGGTAGGAGGTGGTCCCTATCGCAGCGATGTTTATGGCAAGCCCTGTCACCACCTGGTCCACTGCCATGGAGACCGTGAGGAAGGCGAAAAGAAGGTTGATGGCCACCCCCACAACTATGGCTAACGCAAGCCCGTAGCCTACATTGCCTGTGAAAAACGTGCCTATGAAAGCGAAGAAAGCTCCGAAGAGCATTATGCCTTCAACACCTAAATTCAAAACACCGCTCTTCTGAACGAAGAGTTCTCCGACCCCTGCGAGCAAAAGAGGCGTCATTAACCTGATCATGGCGGATGCTATGCCGACGGAAATCAGCAAGTCTATGAACTCACTCAACTCTGCCCACAACCTTCCTTGAAAATCTATCGTAGAGAAGATAGCCTACCATGACGAAGATGACGACCATGGCTTGGATCATGAACGCCATTCCCACAGGAACCCTGTCAAGCCGATGCATGGTGGTGCTTCCGTTGATCAAGCCTCCCATGATCATCGAAGCAACCATAACTCCGATGGGGTCCATGTATCCCAGCAAAGCCACCACTATGCCTGTAAACCCATAGCCTGGTGAAATGTCAAGCCTCATCTTCGACTGGATGCCGAGGACTTCGACGCCGCCGGCAAGTCCTGCCAGAAAACCGCTGAAGAGCAAGCTGAAAACGGTCACCCTCTTTAAATCCACTCCTGCATATTGCGCCGCGGTGGGGTTGCATCCTACCATCGAAAGCTTCACGCCTACAGTGGACCTTCCGATGACCATGTAGAGAAGAGGGCCGAAGATCATCAGTGGAATAAGTATTCCCGCGTGAAACCTAGTTTCTTTGATGATGATGGGAAGCATCATCTCCTTGGGGAGGGTTGTCGTTTCCGGAAAAAGACCAACAGGGTCCCGCAGGGGTCCTGAGAGCAGAAAACTGACGAAGTAAAGGGCAATGTAGTAGCTCATGAGAGTTGTGAATATTTCGTTAACCTCATAATACGCCCTCAAGAGGGCGGGGATAACTATCCAAACAGCGCCCCCCAGCCCGGAAGCCAAAAGAATGAGGGGAACCGCCAAAGGTTGAGGTAGAGCGTGGAGGTAAAGACCCAAGGCGCCGGCCACTGTGCCGCCGATGAGAAGCTGACCTTCGGCGCCGATGTTCCAGAGCCTCGCCCTGAATGCCACCGCCAAACCTTGACTTACCAACATTATTGGGGTGGCGCGAACAAGAGTTTCAACGAGAGCTGGAAAGCTGCCTATGGATCCGACGTACATGTGGTAGAAGGCGCTGAGGGGGTTAGCTCCCGCGGAAACTATTAGGATGGAGGCTATGAGAAGGGCTGCGACTATTGCTATGAAGGCGGTTCCCAGTCTAAGCAGAAGGAGTTTCTGCCTTAGACTTAGCCTTGTTTTCCCCTTAGCATGCATGTTCCAATAAGACCTACATCGTCCTTGGGCGAGAAGATTCCCGCGATCTCCCCTTTATAGATTACGGCTATTCTATCGCTCAACTTAAGTATCTCGTCGAGGTTGGTGGAAACCAGCAGCACCGAAGCTCCTCTATTTCTCATCTCCAGCAGGATAGAATGGGTCAGGTTTGTGGTCTTCACATCCAGTCCGGCTGTAGGCTGCTCGGCTATCAGTAGCTTTGGATTCAGGTGCGCCTCCCTCCCTACAATAAGCTTCTGGATGTTGCCTCCTGAAAGATACTTGACGGGTGCCTTTTGGGAAGGAGCTTTCACTCCCAGCATGGAAATGACTTTTTTAGCCAGCTCAGAAAGATTGCGTTGATTAATCAGTTTAAATTTATCCGCCACTTCGTCCAGTTTTTTCATACAACAGTTGAGCATAACATCGAGTTCAGGTGCCACCCCCCGGCCTAACCTATCCGCTGGAATGTAGGCCCATCCTAGGTCGAGGAGGTCTCTGGGCTTTAGGTTTCTGATCCGCGCACCTTGATATTCTATGGTTCCTCCATGCGCTTTCCTCAGTCCTACCAGCGTCTCGACGAGTTCCTCTTGACCGTTACCCTCCACGCCTGCGAGGCCGAGGATTTCCCCTTCAAAGAGGTCGAGGTTCACCCCCCTCACTGCCAGGTTTCCTAGGTCGTCGAAAACTTGGAGGCCTCTAATTTTAAGGACCACGGAGCCTGTCTTACGCTCTGCGCTGGGAGGAGGAGGTATGACCTCGCCCGGCCCTATCATGAGCTCTACAAGTTTTCTTTCATCTGCTTCATCTTTGGTGAGGGTTGCAATTTTCTTTCCTTTTCTCAACACCGTTAGGCGGTCAGCTATGTTCATCGCCTCGCTTATCTTGTGAGTTACCAAGATGGCGGAGGAGCCTTGAGCCGTCAAGGATCTGAGGGTTTCAAAAAAGCTTTCCACTTCAAGGCCTCCTAAGACGGATGTAGGCTCGTCGAATATCATTATGTCCGCCCCCCTATAGAGAAGCTTCAGAATCTCAACCCTCTGTTTCTCTCCAACCGAAAGAGTGTGAAGGGGCGTCCTCGCGTCCACGCTTAGATTAACTCTATCTGCAAACTTCATCACGGTGTCTGCTATCTTAGGCATGTGCAGGAGAAAGTCCATTTTTTCATCGCCAAGAAGTATGTTTTCAGCCACGTTGAGTGAAGGGATCAGGGTGAAATGCTGGTGGACCATGCCTATGCCTTCTCTATACGCATCTCTGGGAGAAGAGAAACTCACTTCACGGCCTTTAACGAATATCCGTCCCTCAGTAGGCTTTAAGGCCCCGGCTAGAATTTTCATTAAAGTACTTTTACCGGCTCCATTCTCCCCCAGAAGGACGTGGATCTCTCCTTTTCGAAGGTCGAAATCCACGTCTTCTAAGGCTAATACTTGCCCTTCGTAGACTTTGGTTATTCCCTGCATTGAAACGATTAAACCGGCAGACAGCTGCTCCGTCAAGGGGTTTATTCCCAGCGTTCCGGAACCCAGTCTTCGTAGATGGGCGCTGCGAATTCGCCTTTCAGCATTTCCTCCTGTTTTGCTTCTATGGCCTCCAGCACATCTTTCGGTACCACTTTCGCCTTGAGGTCTTCATTCCACACCAGCTTAGCCCAGCCTTCCTTCATCCCCCAATCATAAATTCCGCCTTGCCATGTGTTCGTCTTCGCCATCTCCACCAGGAGTTCCACGAACGAGTGTAGATCCCAAACTATGCTGGCTAGGACAACCTCTGGGTCTAGGGGTGACTGATCCACAATGTTCCCGAAGGCGTATACTTGACCGACCTTGTCAGCCTCTCTTATCGCTTCGAACACTCCAAATCGTTCAGCGTATATGAAGTCCACCCCACCGTCGATCATGGCGCGTGCAGCTTCTTTTGCGCGGACAGGGTCAAACCAGCTTTCCAAGTATACCACCGAAGCCTTAACGTTGGGGTTGACCGATTTAGCGCCGGCAATGTAGCCGTTAACCAGCCTGTTCACGTCGGGCACAGCGTAGGCTGTTACGACGCCTATCTGGTCGCCCTTGGTCATCATGCCCGCAGCCATCCCAGCAAGGTATGCAGCGTCCTGAATCCAATAGTCGTAGAGCACAATGTTCGGCGGCCATTCAATGTCCGTGGGGCCTGAGCCTTGAGCTAGGGCTAGATCGGGGAACTCCTCTCCGAGCTTAATGGCCACCGGATGGTACCCCCAGCTGTGAGTGAAGAGTACATCGACACCCGCATCGATGAATTCTCTTGCCACCCTCTCCGCATCCGCAGTGTCAACTTTTTCCGAATAGACGTATTCGATACCCAAATTTTCTTGAGCCCAAGTTAACGATTCATGGAGAACCGTATTCCACGGCTCTTCAAGCGGTGTGACATATATGGCGGCCACTTTAATGGGTTTTTCCACGGGAGCAGGAGTAGGTGTTGGGGCTGGAGCTGGCCTCGCGGCCTGCCAGGCGGCGTAGCCGCCCACACCGGCCACCACAGCGGCGACAATGGCGACGATGCCGTATTTCAGGGCCTTCCTACGTGGTTCACTAGCCAATTTTATAGTTTCACCTTAGAACCTTTTTTTCCCTTATTGTCGTATATAAAACTATCTACCCCCCTTTCGCTAAGGTCCCGCCGATGCTAAGCTTAAATACTCCGCCATATTTCAAGTAGCATCAGGTGCTACCATCGCGCATAGTCATGCTTAAATTTAAGCTGAACGCGTAGTTTCGCTTATACCGTAAACTGGAAGGAACGTCTATGGCTTGGCATTCAGACCTCCACAAGCGGAAGAGGACGGGAGGCGCGAAGACTCCCTACCGAGGTAGGCGAAAGTTTGAACGCGGCGGCTACCCCGCTGAGACGGTGGTCGGAGAGGATTTGAGGGTTCCAAAAAGGGGGCGAGGAGGCAACTACAAGCTGCGTCTGAGAGCCGCTGGCAAGGTTCAGGTTTCCAATCCTAAAACTGGAAAGACTCAAACTGCTCAAATCCTGAGGGTTATAAGCAACCCCTCCAATGTCGCCTATGACAGGCAGGGAATCATCACAAAGGGAACCATTCTGGAGACGGAGATAGGCACGGCCAAAGTTACCTCAAGACCTGGCCAGCACGGAGTCCTTAACGCTGTGCTGCTGAAGCCCAAGCAGGCTTAGACGGGCAGTCCAGCTTAGATTCACCCCAGAGGAGACGGAGAAGCCTCTGAGAAAGCTCAACCGCCGAGTTGTGGTTTGGAGCATCTACTTTGACATCGCCCGAAGCCGAAGCGAGGGGCGGAAGATTCCCAAAAGGATGGCCGTGGCCTCTCCCAGCTTGAAGGAAATCGTGGAAGCGGCCAGCAGGCTGAACCTTTCACCTCAACCCAAATATGAAGCCCGCTATCCCCGATGCTGGTGGAAGGAAGCCGGCTACGTGGTAATGGATAAAATCAACTCCAAGGGAGAAACCTTAAAACTCTTGGCTAAGGAGCTTTCTAAGCTGAGAGGCGGAGAACAGTCTAAAGGTTAGCGAAGAAAGCAACCCCAACCCTGCGTTCAGGCGGGAAAACCATGTTCTTCCTTTAAACCTACTCACCGGCCTTTTGACTCTGCGAGCTTACGGCTGGCAGGGAATTATGCCCAGTGTCCTTGCCTCCCGACAAACCCTCCGAATTGCCAAGTTGAAACCTTCCGAGTTCACCTTTCCAGTCCGCATTCGCCTAGCTAAGGAGAAAATAATGCGCATGATTTTCTCCGAGCCCTCCAGCTGCTCCACGATTTTCCCGCCCCGCGATAGTTTCAGATACTGGGTCACAGCCGCCGGAGTGACCTCCATGACTTTGGCAGCCTCAGACCTTTTTAAGCCGTATTTTTCAACAAGCTCCCGGGCTATGAGAGCATTAACCGCCGGGAGAAGGTACCTGGCAACGTCAGCCGAGGGATGTCTCATGATCTAATATTTAACGTCCGTTAAACTTAAATACTTTTTTAACACTTGTTAAAACAAGGCTCACAATAAGCCTTACGAAGCGGAACAATACGAGTTGATTCCCCATGAGTTCGAGGGAGATTGCTATCCCTAAAGTAGGCTGGGAGGCTGAGGATAGGATAGCGCTTCATCCATGCTACAGCCCCTACGCTTGCCATACCTATGCGAGGATGCATCTGCCTGTTGCGCCAAGGTGCAACATCCAGTGCAAATATTGCAATAGGCGTTATGACTGCGTAAACGAAAGTCGACCCGGCGTAACCAGCCGGGTTATGAGGCCTGAGGAAGTCGTAGCGAAGGTTGCGGAGGTTCGGAGTTCTCTGCCTCAGCTTACCGTGGTAGCTGTGGCAGGGCCGGGGGAGCCTCTGGCCAACGAGCAGACTTTAGAGTCTCTCAGGCTTTTGCGCAGGGCGTACCCTGAGCTGATTCTCTGCCTAAGCACCAACGGGCTGCTGTTGCCCGAGCGGGTTCCCCAGATTCTCCAGCTGGGAGTAGGCCATGTCACCGTCACCGTAAACGCTGTGGAGCCCTCCGTGGGGGAAAAAATTTACTCTTGGGTTCATTACGAGGGGAAAACCTACTGGGGAAGGGAAGCATCCTCCCTGTTGCTCTCCAAGCAAGAGGAGGGCGTCAGGAAGCTGGCTGAAGAGGGTATTCTCGTCAAAGTTAACTCCGTGATGATCCCCGAAGTCAACAGCAGCCACCTTCCCCAAGTTGCTGAGCAGGTGAAGAAATGGGGGGCTTTCATGATGAATGTCATGCCTCTCATTCCAGTGGAGGGAACCGATTTTCAAGGCCTACGCAAACCCAGCTTGGTTGAGCTGAAGAGACTGCGAGACCAGTGTGAAGTTCACATCAAACAGATGCGCCACTGTCGGCAGTGCCGATCGGACGCTGTGGGCTTCCTGGGAAACAACCTAACAGTAGAGCTGGTGGAGCGTAGGGAGAAGAAGCCCTGGGAGCTTTCTCCCGCCGGAGGTATAAAGGTGGCTGTGGCGACCAAGAGCGGCAGGCTCGTGGACCAGCATTTCGGCCACGCCGACTCCTTTCTGATCTACCGAGCTTCTCTTCAGTCGACGGAGTTTTTGGAAAAGAGAAACGTAGGCCAATACTGTTTTGGAAAGTCTTTCTGCGGAGATAAGGAGGAAAGCCTCCTGCGGACGGTGGAGCTTCTCAAAGACTGTCAAGCCGTACTCTGCCTGAGGATCGGCTACGGCCCTAAGCAGTATCTGAGGGAAGCGGGAATCGAGCCTGTGGAAACCTACGACCTCGTGGAGGACGCTGTTGCAAAGGTCGCTGCCCGAAGGCTGGCGGCTTAGCTTCGGAGCCTTCAGCTTGCCGGCTGAGTTTTTGGGCGATATTCTTAAATAATCAACCAATAACAGTGTTATAGGTGAAGCGGATGGAAAGAGGGGACCCTGTTTGCCTCCGGGGCCAAGGATAGCCCTGTGCTTTTGCTTTCCCCAGCTCCGGCTACGAAGATTTCTCACCACCGCTTCATCTTCAAGCTAAGGGGTCTTTGGCTCAATCTCTTTTTTGGATGGAGACTGGAAAATCCGCAGTCCAACCTTTTGCTTTCTAAAACCCAACCAGCAGGAGGGGTGCGGGTGAATTGAATCCGGGAAAAGAAGAGCATGCAGCCTCCGCGGGTGGCTTAGGGTTTGCGATGCCGGAGGAAGCTGAGCGGTTTGCTCACGTTCTAAGGCTTTTCAGGGAGGGGAAACTCGGAGAAGACGATTTCAGACGGTTTCGGCTTCAGCATGGAATCTACAGCGAAAGGTTTCAAACAGACTTCGGCCTCCTTAGGGTTAAACTTCCAGCCGGAGTCATCACCCCCGAACAGTTGGAGCTCCTCGCCGACTTGGCGGAAGTCTTCTCCATCGGCAGCCTTCACCTGACGACGAGGCAGAACATTCAACTCCACTGGCTTCTCTTCGAAGATGTGCCTGAAATCCTGAGGAGGTTGGCTGAAGCAGGTCTGACCACTCGGGAAGCCTGCGGGAACACTGTCAGAAACGTGACCTGCTGTCCCCTGGCCGGCTGCTGCCCCCATGAGGCTTTCGACGTAACCCCCTACGCCTTAGCCACAGCCCGCTATCTGCTGAGAAACCCCATGAATCAGGATCTTCCCCGAAAGTTCAAGATCAATTTCTCCGGATGTGGGAGATGGTGCAGCCTCGCTCCCCTAAACGATGTAGGCCTTGTAGCTGAGGAGCGGGAGGACGGTGGTCGAAGGGTAAAGGGCTTCAGGGTCTACGTGGGCGGAGGCTTAGGGCCTGCCTCCTATGTGGGGGGTCTTCTTGAAGATTTCACGCCTGAAGACCGGCTTCTCGAGACAGTGGCGTCGGTGATAAGAGTTTTCGACAGGCTGGGCGACCGGGTGAAGATGCATAAAAACCGGATGAGGTATCTGGTCAAGGAAATGGGTTTCCAAAAGTTTAAGGAACTGGTTCTGAGGGAACGCCGCATCGTCCAAGTAACCCAGCCGGCGAATTTTAGACTCAGCCTCCCCCAGGCGAGTTCACCCCTCAAGGAGGTTGAAGAAAGTTTCAACCCGGCTCAGGGGGTGAAGGATGAGGCCTACCTGAGATGGTTCACCACCAACGTCACAGCCCAGAAGCAGAAAGGCTACTACGCGGTTTACCTCAGCACCCCCGCCGGCGACATGCTCGCCCAGCAGGTTAGAGCCGTTGCTGAGGTTGCTCGAAATCACTCGGAGGAGCGTTTGGTTCGGGTGACGCCTCTGCAAGGTCTGGTTTTCCGGTGGATACCCGGGAGGAATGTGCCTGAAGTCTACTGGAAGCTGAAGGAGGCAGGCTTGGCTAGCCCCGGCGCCCTCTCCGTGGCCTCTGTAGTAGGCTGCACGGGGACTGCCTCCTGCAACTTGGCCATTACCAATTCCCATCGAGTCGCCAAGGAGGTTCGGAAAAAGTTTCTTGAGCTTGGCCTTGACATGGACGGGGATCTAAAAAATTTGGCGGTGAAGCTCAGCGGCTGCCCCAACAGCTGCGGTCATCACGCCATAGGGGCGGTGGGATTGGTGGGGTCCACCCAGAGGATTGAGGGCATCCTCACCCCCGCCTATCTGATGCTGTTGGGAGGGAAGACAGGCTTGGATGCGAGGATAGGGAAGCCCTTCATGAGGGTTCCCGCCAAAAAGCTTCCGGAGGTTTTGGTGAGGCTGTTTGAGCTTTACAAGGCTGAGAAGGCGGAGGGCGAGGACTTTCACAACTGGATCGACCGGGTCCTCCGAGGGGGAGGAGCTTCGGTCATTAAAAACGCTGAGGACCTGAGAAGGGAGCTGGAGAAAGCGGCTAAACTGCCTTCGCCTCGGGAAGACCCTAAGGCTTACATGGACTGGGGCAGTGAAGAGAAGTTTGTGGCGAAAACTGCGCGGGGTGAGTGTGCCGCTTGAGCGGGAAAACCGGGTATCCCCACCCCCTGGTGGGAGCTGAATGGCTCAGCGCAAGGCTTGAGGACCCGGGGGTGAAAGTTGTGGACGCTAGGGATGCGGAAGACTTTCGCAGGGGTCATGTAAAGGGAGCTGTATCTCTGCCTCTTCAAAGAATTCTCGAAGATGAACAGCCGGAGAGGGTGGCTGCTTTGCTGGGGAAGCTGGGGGTGGAAGATGAAACACTGGTGGTAACCTACGACGACCGAGGGGGAACCCACGCTTCAAGGCTGGCATGGGCTCTGGAGCGGGCAGGCCATTTCAAGGTCGCCGTCCTCGAGGTGGAGTTCCGCTCTTGGGCTGACAGAGGCCTCCCCGTGAGTTTGAAGAAGCCTCTTGAAGAAACCAAAATGCACAGCGTCCGAGAGAACATCCACATAGTAGCCACGGGGGAAGAAATCAGGGAGAAAGCCGGGTCCCCCCACATGGTCCTTGTCGACGTGAGGAGCAGGCTTGACTATCTGGACGGTCACCTCAAGGGGGCTAAAACCATGCCTTGGAAGATGTTTGCTGGAAGGGGAAAAGTCCTCGCAGGCCGGGAGGAAATGGAAAGACTCATCGACGAGCATTTCATATCCCGGGATAAGGAGATAATAACCTACTCCAGCGACGGAGCCTCCGCGGCGCTTGTTTTCTATGCCTTCAGGCTTGCAGGCTTCCAAAAAGTTAAGCTTTACCCCGGCTCTTGGAAAGATCTAATGTCCGCTGGGCTGCAGGTGGAAAGGTTGAAGGAAGCTCACTACAGAGACTTGTTGGGGGACATCAGCCTTGAGTGAAAAACTGCTGGTGGTCATCCTCAGCAGCCGGAACGGGGAGGACAGGGTGAGGCAGGGCTTGATCCTCACCCGAGACCTGAAGAAGCTTGACTTCCTCAGAGAAATCAGGCTGCTTTTCTACGGCTCAGGCGTGGAGTGGCTGGCCCTAGACCTCTCAGGGGAAGTCAAAGACCTCCTAGAGGAGGTGAAGGGCTTAGGGGTTGAGATAGCCGCGTGCTCCGCCAACGTCAGAGAACTGGGCTTAGACTTGGATGTTCAGGAACAAGGTGTGAAGATAGTGGGCGCCCCCATCTACATCGCAGACCGGCTGAGTGAAGGATTCACAATAATGACCTTCTAAAAACAGCCTAACGAGCCGCAGCAGACCGGGCGAGTCTCATCTTATATGGCCATATATGGCGATAGGTTTTTTATGTGGCAGAAAATCCCCGGGAGGAGTATATGCTTCTGGAAGTTCCTTCCCATGGGTGGGCTATTCTCCGCTAGAGGGAACATAGTAGTACTCGCCCAACGCCTTTTGACGGCGGTCCAGCTGGGAGTTTTCCTTGTTAACCCTAGGCCTCCCGCTGGAGGGGTCTCTCCGGAAGGTTACACCTAACCCTTTCAGGAAAGAGTTCATTCCCTCCCTCAGGCCGGTGGGAGAAGACGCGTAGCCGTTTCTTCCCGGTGTTCCGGAGAAGGGTATCAGCCTGTCGGCTGTGAAGTCTTGGACGATGACGTCGTGCTCCACCACAAGGGCCGCTGCACCCCAAGTCTCCGCTGTCTTCCTGATGATTCTAGCCACCGCCAGCCTTTCCTCCACGTCGAGGAAGGCGCTGGGCTCGTCTAGGAGATACAGCGTAGCCCGTTTAGCCAAGCAAGCGGCTATGGCTACCTTCTGGGCTTCCCCTCCGCTGAGGCTTGAAAAATCCCTTTCCAGAAATTCCTCCAACCCCAGAGGGGCTAAGACCTCGGACTTGACCCTCGGGGAATCGAACTCCTCGCCGGCAGAAGACCTAAGGAACTCCTCCACGGAGCCGGGGTAGTCTGTGGAAACGTATTGAGGCTTGTAGCTGACGGAAACTTCCTCAGGGTTGGCCACGGAGCCCTCATCCGGCTTCTCCAACCCGCTTAACATTTTCATGAAGGTAGTCTTACCTATGCCGTTGGGTCCGAGGACGCCTACCACTTGGCCTTCGTGGACAGCGCCCTCTTCCACCTTCAGGCTGAAGCCTCCGTAGGATTTCTGCAGGCGGCTCCACTGGAAGAGCGGCTTCGTGGAAACCCAGCTGGGAGTCGGAGGCTTGATGTGGAAACGGATAGGCTCATCCCTGAACCTGACATTGTCGCTGGGCAGGTAGCCTTCGAGGTAGATGTTTATTCCCGCCCTAACTCCTTGGGGTGGAGAAACCACTCCGTAGACTCCCGGCTTTCCGTAGAAAAGGCACACTTGATCGGAGAGGTAGTCTAAGACAGCTAGGTCGTGCTCCGCTATTAGCACCGTCTTACCTTCGCCTAGCAAGCTTCGGATAGCCTTGGCAGCGTTAATCCTCTGCCTCACATCCAAATAGCTGGAGGGCTCGTCGAAAATGTAAACGTCTCCTTCCTTGCAGAGGGCGGCGGCTATGGCCAGCCTTTGGCATTCTCCTCCTGAAAGGACTTCCACAGGCCTGTCCAAGAGTTCCTGAAGCTCCAAGACCTCCACCGCATAGCGCATCTTACCCCGCTCATCCAGCCTCTCCAAAACTTCTTCCACTTCCCCCTTCAACAGCTGAGGTATGCGGGTTATGTACTGGGGTTTGTGAACTGTTTTTAACTCCCCCCGGCTGAGTTTGGTGAAATATTCTTGGAGGAGCGACCCCCTGAAACGCCTTATTATCCGACTCCAGTCCGGGGGCTCAGCGAATTCCCCTAGGTTAAGTTTACTCTCCCCTGAAAGAATCCGGAGGGCGGTGGATTTGCCTATTCCGTTTTTCCCCAGGAGCCCGGTTACCTTCGAGGGCGCCGGCACAGGAAGCCTGTAGAGCTTAAAGGCGTTGGCGCCGTAGCGGTGGCTGCATTCCCCCTCCAGTTCTTCCGGAAGGTTTACGATGCTTAGGGCTGAGAAGGGGCATTTTTTGATGCAAATGCCGCAGCCTGTGCATAGAGGCTCCACGATGGTCGGCTTTTCTTCTCCCTCTTCAAACCTCACAGCGTAGACCTTATTCCTAACCATAGGGCAGAAACGGTAGCATGCCCTTCCGCAGTCTTTAGGACGGCAGACGTCTCTGTCGATGACTGCAACCCTCATCCCAAGCGCCTGCTTCGCAGCCGTTAATACTATTCCTCAGCTGAAATTAAACCGACGCTGTGCCAAAAATACGTTTTCCCGTTCCCGCAGCGTTTCCGGATTCCGGATTCGAGGGAAAATCTTGATAAGCTGGAAGGGAGACTAAAGTTAAATGTAGGCAGCATGCTCACCTCAGGGAATCTGGACTTCATCCTACAAGTCGGCGGAATCCGGGGGCTAGAATGGTTCATCATCTTAATCGCCATTCTCTTCCTTCTCTTCGGCACCAACAAGCTTCCGGAACTAGCCCGAGCCCTCGGCAGGGCCACAGGGGAATTTGAAAAAGCTAGAATGGAAATGGAGAGGGAGCTACAAAAGGCAGTGTACCCTGAAGCCCCCACCCCGAATCCCCCCGTTGCCACTGCCAAAAAACCTGAAACAGTAAGGAAGACTCCTCCTCTGAGCAGGCCTAAAGAAAGAATCGTGTACGGAAAAAATTTGAAAGTTGAAAAAAGAGAACAGGCGCCCTCCACTCCTCTACCGGTTACCCCTCCGAGTCTAAAGGTAGGCCGAGATAAGCTCGTTAAGATAGCTGAGGAGCTGGGGATATCCACGGAGGGTAAAACTGCGGAAGAGCTTAGAAGAGAGATAACCCGAGCCTTAACCTGAAGGCAGTCGAAACGTTTAACTCTCGTTTAATCGGTTAATTAAAAGGGGGCGAAACAGTTTGCCGTGTGGAAGTAAAAAGAAAACGGGGAAAAAGGCGAAGAAGTAGGCTGTAAGTCAGGATTTAATGTTGTTCTCGGAAAAATCTTAAATGGTAAATCCCTCCAATTAGGATCAGGGCCCGTAGCTCAGCTAGGTTATGGTATGCCTCAAAGGGAGACATACCCACTAAAAGAGCGACAGGCTCATAACCTGTAGGGAGGTAGGAACGGCCAAGCCCTGCCTCCTCGGGGAATGGTCTCCGGTTCAAATCCGGACGGGCCCACCAACCCCATGGAAAGGTTCATCCACCTAAATGGCGGAAGTTCTCTCGCAGGGTTGAGGAGATCATGCCGTTGGAGATGCGGTGCAGGATAGTAACTTGGGATGAAATATACCGATGGTGCAAAAATCTCGTGGCCAAGATAGAGAAATCCGGCTACAGGCCTGATACGCTCATAGCCCTCGCCCGCAGCGGCTTTGTGCCGGGAAGGATCATCTCCGACCTCTTAGGCATAACCAACCTCTTGGGGCTTAAGGTTGAACATTGGCTGGACACCACAGGGCAGCATAGGGATGAGGCAACCATCCCCTACAAGGTTCCTTTTAAACTCAGAGGGCGGAAGGTCTTGGTGGTGGACGACATCGTGGACACCGGTAAAAGCATGAAGGTCTCCGTCGAGTACATTAAACGCTTCAACCCCGAGGAGCTTAAGGTAGCCGTCCTGCAGTACATCACTAGCTCCGAGTTTATTCCCGATTATTATGCCGTCAAGGTGAGAGGGTGGGCGTGGTTCGTTTACCCGTGGAACCTCACCGAGGACCTCTGCAACCTCATGGAAAGAGCCATTAAAACCGACCCTAACATCTGCAAAAACTTCAGGGAAGCCAGCAGAAAATTCAAAGAGAAATACGGCTTGGATGTGGAGCCTAAAACGATAAAAGAAGTCATAACAACCCTCGAAAAAAGGGGAAGAATATAAAGAAGAGACAGAAACCAGCTTCTTCTTCGAAGTAAAGATGCAGCCTACCATTTAACGGTAAAATCTCCATCAGAAAACGCTTTTTCTTCGATATCCTCCAAGTTCCTAAAATTTAAATACCCGCGATTTGCCTATAAAATCTTGCTGAATGAAAAGAGGATTTGTTCTATATGTCCAAAGAAGAGATATTTAATAAACTAAAGCGGGCTATCGAAGAGATGGACGTGTCTGCGGCTGTCGAGGGAGCTAAAGAAGCCCTTAAAGCCGGCATTGACCCCTATGAAGCTATCACCCAAGGCCTCGCGAAAGGAATGGAGACCATTTCAGACCGTTTCGACAAAGGGGAACTATACCTTCCCCAAATAGTGCTGGCAGCCGATGCCATGAGCGAAGCCACAAAAATACTGGAGGAAAAAATGACCACCGCTCAGGCGGAGAAAGCCAAACTGGGGAAAGTTGTCATAGGCACACCGGAGGGGGACATCCATGAAATCGGCAAAAACCTCGTGGCCACCATGCTGCGAGGGGCAGGTTTTGAGGTTGTAGACATAGGCCGAGATGTCCCCATCGCAGAGTTTCTGAAGAAGGTTAAGGAGATCGACGCCGACATCGTCGCCGCCTCAACCTTGATGACCACCACCAGGCCGGCTCAAAAAGAAATAGTGGACGCTCTGAAGGAGGCAGGGTTAAGAGACAGGGTTAAAACTCTCCACGGAGGGGCGCCGGTTTCAAGGGAGTATGTGGAGCAGATTGCCGGCGACGGCTACGCGGCGGATGCAGCGGAAGCGGTTAAGGTAGCCAAAAACCTAGTTGGTAGATGATGCAACTCTTTTACCAAACCCGCATGCCCGACTGAGCATGAGGGTGTGCTAAAGGGTAAAAGAGACAGTTAAAAATCAAAGGGAAAGGAGGTGAGAAATTGAAAAAAGTTGTGGAAAGACCGGTAGACGTGTTTGAAGCTTTCAACAGAGCTAAGACAGGGCCTAAGGTTTCCGAAAAAGAATGGGACTTTAAAATTATCCCTCAAAGCGCGTCGGCGCTCAAGAAGAAATACGGGATAAAGTTCAATGAAAAGGAAGTCATACCCACCGACAAGGACACCATCAACAGCCTGTTCCTAGCCGGCATGGAGATGCTGGTTCAGAACGGCGTCTACTGCATCAACACCGGTCGGGTTATAAAAGTCACCGAGGAAGAGGTCAAGGAGGCCATCAAGAAAGCCCCTGATAAGCTGGTCATCGGCGAAGGAAGGGACGCCGTGGACATGGTTCCCAGGTCTCCTCAAGACTCCCGATGGCCTATCGTCCAAGGCGGACCTACAGGCGCTCCGGTTTCGGAGGAAATTTTCCTTCCCATGATGCAAAGCTACGCTCAGGAAGCCATTGTCGACTGTATTGTCAGCGGAGTGATGAACACCGTGGAAGGAAACGAGCCCTTCCCCAACTCGCCTTGGGAAATCAAAGGGACAAGAATGGAGGTCGCTTTAGTCAGGCAAGCCTGCCATAAGGTGGGCAGGCCTGGCATGGGCTTATAGGGACCAGAGACGCCCCTAAGCCCTGCGGGGCGAATTGCCGCCGACTTCGAAGGCGGCATGAGGGCGTCTGACCCCCATGAAATGTCCCTGCTCAACGAGTTGAAGGTGGACCTAGGAGGGCTTCAGATGATAGCAGGGTGGATCATGAACGGCGACATCATCATGATCGAGCAGATGCCCACTTTCGGCGGCTACGCCGGCGGCTTGGAGGAAACCACCATCGTGGACGTGTCCTCCCACCTCATCGCCTTCACCATCTGCAACGCCGACTTCCACCTAGACGGGCCTGTTCATGTCAGGTGGGGGATCACCACCGCCCGGGAGCCCTTGACGGTGGCTGGGCACTGCAACATGGCCATCGACGCCAACACGCACCTGTTGACTTCCAACCAGTACTATCCTCTAGCCCAGCCTTGCACGGAGATGTGTCTCCTGGAAACGGCTGCGCAGGCCATCACGGACACAGGCAGCGGCCGGGAGCTGATGTCTGGGTCCGCTGCGGCTAAGGGTGTGGCCTTGGATTACACCACAGGTATGGAGGCGAGGATTATGGGTGAAGCTGCCAAGGCTGTGGCTGGGATGAAGGTGGAGACTGTGAACGAGATCTTGGACAAGCTGATATCCCTTTACGAGGGAAACTACAGGAACCCGCCTCAGGGTAAGACATTCCAGCAATGCTACGACGTGGTTAAAGTGACTCCTACACCGGAGTACGTGGAGGTCTACGGGAAGGCTGTGGAGACCTTGGAAGGACTAGGGTTGAAGTTCACCTTCTAAACACCTCTCTCTTTTATTTCCGCCCAGTCTCCCCTACTACCCTCTGTATTTTTCTCTTTCATATTTCCTTAAGCTGAAAAGCAAGGGTAAGGTAATAATCTTAGAGGGGTTGCTGGTTTTTCAGACACCGATAGCTTAGGGTTTAGGTTTGAGAAGCTCCACCGCCATAGTCGCCACTCCCAGCATGAGAGGTTCGTGGATAAGATTCCTCTCAGGAAGCTTCCGCCTTGCCTCCGCTGTGAGTCCCAAAGGAATCCCCGGGGCGGCTATCACGGTGTCTTCGTCCACCATGGCCTCCGTCACCAAGTTGGCGGCTGGAGCTGCCAAGATGACTCCCCTAGCTTTGCTGAAACATTCTTCCACAGAGCTGCATACCTGAATGTTTCTCCCCGGGTTCGTGTTTTTCACATGCTCAGCTTTGGCGCGGTTTGAATCGTAGATATAAACCGGAAACCCTCTTCCAGCTAGATAAGCGACGGCGGCGGAGCCCACCTTTCCCACTCCGATGACTGCTGCGCACTTACTTTTCTCCTTTAGCTTTAATTCCAAAACCGCCGCATAGCCTCGGCCGGTGGCAGGGGCGTTGTCCACTACCTTAAAATTTCGAAGGTTCATGCCTGCGAAAACATGGTCGTCGGCGGCGAAGAGGAGCTGACATTTTTTCTCCAAAGCCTCGATGAACCCCCGAACGTCCGAATTCCGGGTTGGCTCAGCCTGCAATCCCAAATGGCGGAGAGTGGATGCCACAGCCTCAGCGAAGCCGGGAATGATGCCTTCCCCGGAAGTTATGGGTACAACGGCGGCCCGACAGCGTTTCAACGCCCTCTCTACGGCTGCACCGCAGTCGGCTGCGCGGAGGGCTGCTTCCAGAAGGCTGACGCCGATTTTAGCTTTTAACTCCTCATCAAATCGGGGAACCGTCTCGGGGATGGGCTTTAAAATCTCAGGAGTCAATCTCGTCATAGAACTTCTGCCTCAAACCTTCTGGTGAGGGGTCAGAGAAGCCGGTGAGCCCATAACGGTGTCGAAGGGAGTTCACGGATTTTTCCATTTTCTTTTTCGCGTCTCGGAGGCGACGGCTCACGGTTATCAATGTTGCTACACATCCTTCAGCCTCCCCCTCAGGGTTGAGGTTGGTGACGGCTTCATCCGCTCCCATGAAGTTTTTCTCAAACCTCAAGCCTTCAGCGTCCGAGAGGCTGTGCTCTCCTGTCACTGTCAGTTGCTTTCCTTCAATTTTCACATGCTGGTAGATGACAGCCTTCTGGTCGGGTATTTTCACAGGGCGCAGATTGCCTTGGGTGAAAAGTGAGCAGAGCAATTCAACCATGTTTACGCCGGTTGAATGGTATACCACCGTAGGTGTTTGACTTGGCAGCCTAGCGTTCATCTCTATGACCCTGATCCCCTGTGGGCCTAGGATTAATTGAACATCAGTTAAACCCGATAGGTTCAGCCCTTCAGCCATCCTCCTTCCCATTTCGAATATCTCTTCCTCCAGAAAGCTATCAAGCCGGCATGGAGCCACAACCCGTTTGCAGCCGAAGGTTCGGTCGAATTCTAGGCCTGTGACCTGAAGAGGCTGCCCTTCGCCGTTCCAGGATAAAACCTCCAAGGACAAGGATGGGCCTTCCACGTATTCTTGGATCAGGTATTCACGGTCTGTCTTCAACACAGCATCCACAGCTTGGCTCAGCTCCTCTATCCTTTCCACCTTGTATATGCTGGTGCTTCCGCTCGCATGAGCGGGCTTGACTATCACGGGCAGCCGGCATCGAGGCCAGATTTCTGGAGTTGGAAGGCCCATTTTCCTGAAGAAGCTCTGAGACTGGATTTTATTGGAGGTGACGGCGAAGGCGCTGTTATCCTGCAGGTAGGGAACCCCTGCCTGGCAGCAAGTTTCTTCCAGAACCCGTAAGGCTTCTTCGTCCTCTAGAGCTGGTAAGACTGCGTCGCTTTCCTCTACTGCTTTCTTCAACCTGCCTTTATCCTTCGCCACGTCCAGTCTCTTGAAGTTGTCAACGAGCGTTGAGGCAGGTGGCTTGGCTCTCCGGTCTACGAGCACTGTTTTGTATCCGGCTTTTCTGGCAAGGTAGGCAGCCTCAATTCCCTGAAGCCGTCCGCCTGCGATGCATAAGGTTTTGACGGGCATGGAAGCCTATTTCCCCGGGAGGCGAGCTTTCTCTTCTTCAATCCATTTCCTGTAACTCTTCAGGGAAGCTACCTCCAATCCCAGCTTTTGGAGGTAGGGTTTTACGCCAGAAAGCGTTCGCAGGCTGCTTTCCACATCCAACTCCGCCTGGGCTACTCCCCGGAGGTGAAACCTTGGAGGTATCAGGGAGGTCACCACGTTGGCCCCAGCCATCAGGCGTAGGCCTAGGCCTTTAAGACCGTCGATGTCGTAGGAAGCTGGGATCAGCCTATCTGGGTGGACAAGGCGCATCAAAGATATGGCCTTCATTTCTTCGAGAATCGGCGGCGAGGGGCGGCTTTCCATAGGAGTTCCTCTCTGAGGTATGAAGCCCATGGCTCTAACCTGGTGGGCTTTCATCTTTTTCATCTGGTAGACGGAATCGACCACGTCTTCCCTGCTTTCGCCTACACCGATGAGAATTCCCTCCTCAATAAGCATTCCCTCTTCTCTGGCGTAGGTCTTGGCTTTCATCCTTTCATCATAGTCTTGGCGGCAGCGGAGCTTGGAGAAAAGAAGGCGGTTGTGGGTTTCCTGGTAGAGGGCATACCAGTCCAAACCTTTTCTTCCCAACTCCCTGAGAACGGTTTTCGGTAAAACCCCCGGTGAAACCATGAGAGGCATGTCCAATTCCTTCTTCAGCCTCTCCACGTAGCTCAACAGTCTGCGGTACCCTTTCTCCGAATGGATTTGAGGGTCTTCCCCCGAGGTTAAGTCGATGAGGTGCACTCCCGACTTCTTCAACATCTCCGCTATCTCCATTATTTCGTCTGCTTTTTTCCTATAGCGGGGAGCACACCGGTTTGCACGCCGGTAAAGGCAGAAGGAGCAATTGTTCCGGCAGTAGGTGGAAAAATAGACGAAGCCGTAGGCGAAAACCTTGTCGCCGAACTGTCGTTTTCTTATCTCATGGGCGGTGTTGAACAGGGCGAACAAGTCGTCTATGCCTTCGGCTTTCATCAAGCGTAGGGCGTCCTTCTCCTCTAAGTTTCCCTCAGCGGCTTTTGCCAGAATTTCCTGAACCTCGCGGGAAGCCTCGCCCTTCAAGGCGGTGCTCGTCAGGGGCATCAATTCCACAGCCCTATTTGATATCCAACCTAGCGCCGTTGAGGTATATGAGGCTTCTACTCACCCTCGCTATGGGGTGATGGTTCCCTGTCACCATGGCTACTCTTTCAATGCCGAGGCCCAACCCTACCCAAGGGTCAACGATGCCCCAGTTGACATCCATGGGCTTAGGCCCTATGGCAGCGGAGCCTATCTCCACATCTTTGACCAAGACATCTAAGGTTTCCCCGTAGACTTCTGAGCTTTCAGATCGAACCTCGTAGGATCCGATGCCGAGGCCTCCCATAGTCTTGGCTATCAGCTCCGCCAAACGTTCCCGAGGGTTTGCATCAGGAGCTAACTCCACGAAATTGAGCATGGTGAACTCTTCGGTGTGGAAGGACCCCCGAGTGTCTTTTCGAAAACAGGATCCAACCTCGAATATCCTCACAGGCTTCCAGAATCTTCTAAGCTTCCCCATTACGAAGTATAGGTTAGGTGCCAGCATGGGGCGGAGGCATCGCCGGCCGTCCAGCCAGAGTATCTGCTGCCAGAGGTTGCTTTCCTTTTCGATCCCCATTCGGCTGATGAAGGTCTTCGGAATTATCGTGGGAGTGACAACCTCAACGAACCCCAGAGAGGTTAAAACGTTCACCAGCTTACTTTCAACGGTTTTAAGGGGAGGCCTTTTTCCGCTGTCCTTCAGCTTCTTTATCGTTTCCCGGTTTTTTCTCGTAAGCTTCTCAGCTAGGCTGTTGAAAACCTTTTCCCGCTCTCTGGGGGAGGTAAAAGAAGCTTCCAGTTTGCTGAGCTCAGCACCAAGCTCTATCAAACGCTGCTTTTGGCTGGGGGTAAAGGTGATGGAGGAATCGCCCATGGAAGCTCACATAGATTTTAAATAAGCCCTTTTCCTGTGCCGAGGGATCCGGGAGTCGAACCCGGCTCCAAGAGGTTAGAACTCTTGTGGCCCCCCGGCCGATCCCCCATCAATTTTTTCGCAGTTCACCAATTTGTACTTTTATCTTTCCCCTATAAATTGGTTTATCTAAATCAGAGATTTTTTTGAATCTGCTTACATTAATTATTTAAACCGCTCAATTTTTCTGCCGCTTCCCCGCTACCAGAAAAGTAGTAGCTGGAAAAATTTTTTAATGCAAACAATGTTTACTAGTTGGGGGTGAAACGACAGGGGTTGTTCTCCTATGGCTGAAAAAGAAGAAATATTGCGTAAATTGTGCGCAGCGATCCGCGAAGGTGACGTGGAAGCCACGAAGGCTGTCGTGAACAAGATCCTCGAGTCTGACATAGACGCTTTAGCGGCCATCGACGCCAGCACCGAAGAAATGCGGAAGATAGGGGAAGCCTTCCAGAAAGGTGAACTCTACCTCCCTCACGTCATGATGGCGGCTGATGCTCTGAGGGAAGCGATAGTCATGCTGACGCCTAAGCTTCAGGCGGGAAAGGAAAGAAAATACCTAGGCAAAGTAGTGATAGCCACAGTCCTCGGAGACGTTCACGACCTAGGAAAAGACATCGTCGCCGTGATGATGGAGGCCGCCGGATTCCAAGTGTTCAACCTAGGCCGCGACATACCGGCTAAAACCATCGTAGACAAGGCCAAAGAGGTCAACGCTGATATCGTCGGCGCTTCTGCCCTCATGACTACCACCATGCCTGAGCAGAAGACTTTGGCTGAAGAGTTGAAGAAGGCAGGCATCAGGGACAAAGTAGTCTACATGGTCGGAGGCGCGCCGGTTACCGCTGACTGGGTTAAAGTCATCGGTGCTGACGCTCGAGGAGAAGATGCTGTCGACGCTGTGAACAAGGCTAAAGAACTTCTGGAAAAGAAATGACCCATCATCCGGTTTAACCCTTCAGCCAAGCCGCTGCCCTGAACCATGTTGATGAGGGGCGGAGATGCTTGAAGGGTACACTCATCGAGCGCCGAGGAGGGGCGTGATGAAACAAATACCCAGAAAAAAGGGAGGTGAAAAATGCAATGCCAGTGAAACTCTTCGCCGGACTTGACATGGTTCAAGGAGCTAGGTTGGAGCTACTTTCCAGAGACGCCCTAGACCGCATCAACTCGGAGACGATGGACGTATTGAAGACCAGCGGAGTTGGAGTCTACCATGAAGAGGCTTTGGAAATCTTCAAAAAGGGAGGATGTGACGTTGACCCGGTGAAACGCATGGTGAGGATTCCTGAGCACATCGTTAAGGACGCCCTCCACAAGTGTCCCGGCCGAGTCCTTTTAGCCGGCCGTGAAAAGGGAAGCGACGTGCTTCTAGAGGCTGGAAGAAAAGTGGGTAACACTACCTTCGGCACGGGGCTGTACACCTACGAATATGAAACCAATTCCATTCGAGAGTCGAACAATCAAGACGTCTATGAAGCCGCTGTCCTTGCAGATTGGTGCTCCACCATCGACTTCTTCTCCCTGCCCTGTGCAGCCAGAGAGCTTCTGATGGAAGGCTTGGCTTCGGACGTCCACGAAACCTTCACTTCCTGGGTGGGGACGAGAAAACACTTCCACCACGTCGACCCGGTGGCTGAGCACATGGAGTACTACTTCAAGATGGGTGTCGCCTACTATGGAGGCGACGAAGAAGCCTTCAGGAAGAGGCCCATCATATCCGTGTTGCTGTGTCCCACCAGTCCCCTCCAGCTGCACGCCAACGCCTGCGGAGTCATCATCCAAGGAGCCCGCTACGACATCCCGGTGAACGTGCTAAGCATGGCCATGTCTGGAGCTACAGGCCCCGTGACGTTGGCCGGCACTTTGGTGACCCATAACGCAGAAGTGCTCTCAGGCATCGTCCTCGCCCAGCTGACAGAGCCCGGTGCACCTGTCATCTACGGCAGCTCCACCACCATGTTCGACCTCAGGACGGCCACAGCACCCGTGGGAGCGCCGGAGCTGGGGCTGATAAGCGCCGCTGTTTCGCAACTTGCGCAGTATTATGGGCTGCCCAGCTATGTGGCAGGCACCTAGGCTGATGCCAAGCTCCCCGACGCGCAGGCTGCCCACGAGAAGACCATAACCACCCTCCTGCCCATGCTGGCGGGGGCCAATGCCATCTACGGCGCTGGGATGCTGGAGCTGGGTCAAACGTTCAGCTTGGAGCAGCTGATCATCGACCACGATATCATAGCCATGTGCCGGAGGGCTACCAAGGGCATCTCTGTGAACGATGACACCTTGGCGACAGACCTCATAAAAGAGGTGGGGGTTGGGGGGAACTTCCTCTCCAAGAAGCACACCCTCCAATGGATGGACGCGGAGGAATCCTTCCCCACGCTGCTGAACAGGGACATGCGAGGAACTTGGGAGAAAAAAACAGACAAGAAGGACCTAGCCTACTTGGCCTACCAAAAGTCGAAGGAAATCTTGAAGACTCACCAGGTTCCACCCATCGACAAAGACCTGTTGGCCTCCATGGAGGCTATCGTCAAAGAAGCGGACAGGGCTGCGCGCGGGTAGCTTGGCTGATTAAATCAGCCTAAATTTCCCCTCTATTTTTTTATACAAGTCTATCTCTTTTTTTAGGTGAGGCTGGCTTAACAGTGATGTTTCCAGTTTCCACGTCCACTAAGTACATTCGCTTATTTCTCCTGTTTTTCACAGCCATGACCAGCCAGTTAAGCTGCCCTCTGCAGCATACCAGTTTCGGTTTTCTAGTAGGCTGTTTTCCACGACTTAGGTTTTGAACCATGCGTTCAGCTTCGCGGGAGGAGATTTTTATCAGAAACCTGTCCATAAGCTGCCTCAGCCTTTCGCCGTCGATCATGTAGACGTTAGGGGGAACCAGAAAACTCGGCTTGCAGATTTTTTTATAAAAAGGAATGTATACGCCCTGGTTGAGTTTCATGGATTTGATGTAGGAGGAAAAATTTTTAAGCTGCTTGGAGACGGCTTCCCTGCTGAAGTCGATTCTCACAACGGTTTTATCTCCGCCTATGAACTTCCGCCCGGTCATATCGATTATAGGGGGTTTGGTTTGGATTTTTTCTTGGTGGATGGTTATCCCTGTTTTCTTCAAAAGTTTGATTATGAGATTTTTGAAGGATTCCCTTTTCTCGCCCGGAGAGGTTTCAAGTATTTTGAGCACTGTTTATCTTTCAAAAATAACCATCTCCTGAAAAATAAGCTTTGGTTAAAGGTCAGACAACCGTCTTCAAATAATTTAATAACATGGTTGAGCCCTAGTTTCTTTTCGATAACCCCTCTCATGGTGGGAGTTTTGAGCGTGGAAGGCCTTGAGGAGCACAAGCACTGCGCGGTTTGCGGAGCAGTCATATCTCACAAGGACAAGGGCAAACCTGGGAAAGCCTACGTATGCAGTGAGCAGTGTTCAAAAACATATGATAAGCGGGTTAAAAAAGTTAAGAGAATAAAACTTCTCTGGTACCTCTCCACGTTCATCGTGCTCGTTCCTCTGGCAATTTTGGCGCTTCTTTTCGGTTAAATGATTTTAACAGGCTTACGAAAAATCTATTTTTTGTTAAATAAATTATTAATTGTTTTTTATAAGCTGATCGCCGCAAAAATTTAAATACTAAAAGAATAGTTAATACTAACTTGAATGTAGCTGAAAATTCTCCAAAAGATAAACCGGTGAAGAACTGTGAGTGAGAAGAAAAAAGGAGCAGGTTTCTGGTTTGGAATGGACGCGGAAACATTCTACCCTGCCTTCCACGCTGAGCTTGAGAGGAGACTGAAGATCCTAGATGAAAAACTTCGAACCGAAGGCTCCTTGGTTACCAAATGCCCCATGTGGTCTTATGCGGCCTTGGCGTTCGCCATGCTGTGGGCTATTGTTTTCGCAGTGCTGGGTTATGTGAACCCTATACCCCTCTGGGCGCACATGTCCTTCTACGGGTCTCTACTGATCCTAGTGGTACTCATAGGAATTGACCGGGTGAGGAAGGGGCGATAAAAAATGGCCAAAGAAGCGATTGAAAAGGAAGTACTGTTCGGCGCTTTGCCGGTGCTGGCGGAAGACCGGGTCTACGGTTTCGTGGACTATGTCTGGCTGCAGATGGCCTACGGTATAGCCTCTTGGGCTTTCCTAGTAGGCGGCTTGACTGGAATAGTACTGCCTGCCACTGAAGCCATAACAGCCGCCATAGCCGGTGAGGGATTAGGCCTCTTCGCATCCGCCTTTTATGCTGTGATATTTGGCAGATATGGAGCCGACCAGTTCCTATTGACGAGAGCTGCCTTTGGAAACAGAGGAGGCAACCTTCAGCTGGCCATATGGATACCTATCAACTACGGGTGGATAGCGTATTCAGCGTTTCTCTTCGGCATGTCTGCGATAAAATTAACCCCGCTGATCTGGCCTCAGGTGCCCTCCGTTCTCGCAACCGTATGGCCGGGCGCCACCCTCTGGGCAGTTATAGCAACGGCCATTGCCTCCTACGTAGCTTGGAAGGGTCCCATTGCATGCAAGTGGTTTACGAGGGTTACGTCCCCATTGATGCTGATAGTGCTAGGCGGCCTGATCTACTACATCTTCGCCGTGGAAGGAATTGGCGCTGTTTTCGCCCGTCAACCGGTAGCAGCATACGAGACTCGTCATCTATCTTGGATGAATGCCTTTGAGTGGAACCTAGGCTTAGGTTTTGCTTGGTGCTACTATTGGGGGCAATGGTCCCGTCTGGCAAAGACCGAGTCAGCGGCCCTTCACGGTCCATGGTGGGGCTGGGGGCCTGTCCTGTGCATTGCTGTGGTCTTCTCCATTCTCACGGCTTTGATCGTTGGAACCTTCGATCCAACCGACTGGTTCATGGCTATCGGTGGAGCAACTTTCGGCGGTATAGGGCTCTTCCTCTTCGCCATTGCCAACATAGGGTCGATTGTGCTGCTTATCTACACGGCGGCTATACCCATCAAGGTGGCCATACCTAGGATAAGGTGGGTGCATGCCAGCGTCACGATAGCGGCAGTACCGGCCGTAGTGCTGTTTCAGGAAGTGGTGTTCAACAACTACGCTGTCTTCCTGACGCTCATCGGCTGTCTGTGGACGGTGTACGGGGCTATAATCTTCACCGACTTCTTCGCCTTCAGGAAGAAGAAAGGCTACTGGACGGTGGACGAGATAAGAGACATGTACATGATGGGGAAGATATTCCGATACCACAAAGGCTTCAACCTGGCAGCTTGGATCACCTATCTCTCCAGTGTCATAATCTACCTGGGAGTCTACAACCCTCTGACAGGCTACGTAGGCTACTTCGGCGTCGGCTTCCCATGGGTTTCAGGGCTTCTCCTAGTGTTCGGCTATGCCATCGCCTTGTACTGGCTCCTCATGCATCTGATATACCCGCAAGAAGTGAAAAGACTACGTGTGGTCGAGTGAAAACCCTCCCACAACTTTTTTTTTTTTTTTTTAAAAAAAACAACCCAAATTGAAGTCTAAAATTTTTGTTTCATGCCTTAAGGCAGGTATCTGTAAAAGTCTTCAAAGAGTAGTTGCCTTTGAAGACAGCTTCGGCGAGCCATTCCTCGGTTTGATGGAGCTGGCTGGACGCGGTTATTCGCGTCGGGGAAGATCAGCCTGAAAACAAGAGCCACATGTGGCCATATGCTATGGGTTTTTCAGCCTCTCAAAACTAGTATTATGAAGATTATGAGGAAAAATATGATGGGGAAAAACCACATCACCTTCAGCCTTCGAGCTTTCGCCATCTCATCCTCGTACATCTTAGCGCATCTGGGCCCGCAAAGCACCACGCCAGACCTAGCTCTTCCCTTTCCCCGCACCACGCTGCCGCAAACGCTACAATGTCTGTGTTCCTCGATTTCAACATCCATTCTGGCATCAACAACGCTGAGATGATTCCGTCCCCGTGTATTCTATGGTTTACCGGTATATTCTTTAAAACTTTGCCCCTCTCCCAGCGTAGATTTTGAGAGAGGCTGTTTCTACTCTCACAAAATTTCCACCAAAAACAGCGCCTTCTCCATAAAAAGGAGGAGGTGTTTGTTTCAGTTTTCGGCTATTCGAGTTTTTGCACTTTTTCTTTGGTTTTTAAGCGTTGGGCTTCGTCGATGGTGCTTATGAAAACCATGCCATCCCCTGGCTTTGCCGTGCAGCATCCTCCTCGGATGGCGTCGACGATCTTTTCTACATCTCCATCCTCGCAGAAGACTTCAATCTTCGACCTAGGAAGAATATCTTCTACGATGGGCGGCGTGAAGGGCGTGGGGGTGAACCCAGACTTGTATTCTCTGCCATGGCCTCTCACATCATAGTAGGTGAACCCGGGTGCGCCTATTTCCTTCAATTTCTGTATAGTTTCCTTCAATCTTTCAGCCCTAATGTAGGCTTCAATTTTTTTCAAAAAATTCCTCCTAAAAGGTGGCTAAGGGTTTAGCCTGCCTCTAAATAGAATATGGGAAATATGTGATTTAAGCTTTTTTTATGACGATTTCAAACTTAGCTCGGTTCTCTTTGATGTTTAGGATCTCATGTCCCTCTCTGAGGACGAATCTTTGAATATTTTCTTTAGCCGACGGATAGTCTCCGATGACCTTGAGAATTTTCCCCACCTCCAACTCCGCAAGTTTTCTCTTCGTCAACAAAACGGGCATGGGGCAGGCTTTTTTTCGAACGTCCAATACTTCGTGAGCTTCCTCCATTAAATCACCTAAAAGAAGGCTTCCCCAAAAAAGGCTATGTCAAATATAACATATTTGGCATGGTTTTTCCAAGGCTGCCTCCCAGATGAGACACCGTTACATCAGGTGCCGTTTCCTTGGCTTCCACCTGAAATACGCAGGCTCGGCGGCTGCCGTCCTTTTTCAATTTTTACCTCTAAAAAGGCTAGCGGTGCACTGAATTTAACTTTTTCTAAGATCAGCCTTCACAATACTTCCGGCTCAAAAAAAGGAAGATGGGGTTTGTGGCCCAGAGGCTTAGCCGTTCCCTCATCCCCCTCGCTTCACGCGTGGGTCGGTGGGCGGTGGCTCTGGGCTTGGCTCTTTAGAGTTTCACCAGTTCCTTAAGGCGTTCGACAGCGTTGATGCGGATGCCGAGGATCTCGGCGATTCGGGCTTTGGCTTCGAGGCCCCTGGCGACCCCTGGGACGCCTGTGATAGTGCCGATGTTGAGCCTCTCCCTCAGCCTTCTCATCTCAAATTCGTCCCGCAGAGCCATGGTGTCGGTTTCCAGCTTCTTGGCCACGTAGTCCTTCGCGTCCTTCAACCTATATCTCAGCATCTGCATCCTAGCCACCATGTCTCCCGCCGTCCTGATGCCTCCCATGCCGCTGGCGGCGCAGTGAGCTATGGGCATCCCAAAGGGATCGCCCACTCCCACCTATAAGCCGTCTACCTCGGCGATTTCAACCATTGCCTTGCTGGCCCGGGTCACAGCGTCCACCGGCGGAGTTTCGTACATGGGGATTCCCCCAACGCCCATGCCCATGTTGACGTGGATGGGGATTTTGGATTCTTTGACGCAGTGCTTGACCAAGGTGACTGCTCTGGCGATGTTGAGGGGGAAGGACAGAGAAGGCTTGGTGTTGACCACCGGGCCGAAGATGTCCACTCCTGCCTTTTCAGCGAGGCTGGCTTGCTGGTGAGGCCAGAGTCCCGCCAGTTTGACGCCTTGATATTTCAGCTCGGTGTGGAATCCTAGGATGAATTCTCCCGCCATGCCCATTTCCACGCAGAGGTAGGGGCATTCCTTCTTTATCTTTTCCGTGGCGGTAAGGGAGGCGTAGAAGTCTGCGTCGCCTCCGGCGCCGGTGGTGTCGATGTTCAAGGCGTCCAAGCCTACCTCGTAGAGTCTCACGGTGATGTATTCTAGGTCTTCCACAAACCTGTGGGCGGCGTTTTCCATGGATTCTTTTGCTTCCCCTATCTTGCGGTCCTTGATGAGCCCGATGGGTTCGGGGAAGGGTCCGTCTGGGGCGTAGTATAGGCCTAGGTTAGGCATGGCTCCGTAGAAGATGGGGAGGATGGTCATGTGCAGGACGTTCTGCAGGACCGATTGCTCCTGGGTGATGATGGGTTTAACGGGTTTGAAGCTGTAGTCGATGTGCCCCAGCTCGGCGGTGTCGGCGCTGAAGGCTTTCTCGTAGATGCACATGGCTTGCTCCCGGGAGCATGGGATGCTCACTCCGCTGTTGGACTGGTCGGCCATCACCTTCAAAGGCCCTACGTCGTGGGTGAGGACGACTTCTCTCCCCGGCTCCACGGCTACCAGCCGGTTGGGGTCGGTGATGATCTCCAGCAGATGCTCTTGTTCGGCTCCTGAAAGCTCGGGGACGTGGGCTTTTTCCGCCGCGTCCTTGGTTCCGGCTTCGATGTCGGCTTTTATCTGCTCTTTGCTCATTCTTACCGGTCGGCCGTCTCCCATTCTGGTTAGGTAGTCCATTTTTCTTTTTCACCTTCCTACTCGGTTATGCCGAGTAATTTTTTGGCTTTCCTCACGCTGTCCGGTCCGTCTTCACCCCATGCGTCGGCGCCTATTTCCTCAGCCCAAACGCCTGTGGTAGCTCCTCCGCCTACCATGACCTTCACCTGGTCTCTTATGCCTTCCTTCGCTAGGGCGTCGATGACGGCTTTCTGCCCTACGCGGGTGACGGTCATGAGGGCTGAGCAGCCTACGATGTTGGGTTTGAGCTCTTTGACTTTCTCGACGAAGACCTTGGTGGGGACATCCCGACCTATGTCGATGACTTCGAAGCCGGCGGCGTCGAGGAGAACAGAGACTATTCCCTTGCCGACATCGTGGACATCGCCCTCCACCGTGCCTATGAGGACTCTGCCTGCTTTAGACGGTTTGGTGGGCAGCTTGGAGAGAAGAACTTGGGCAGCGGCTTTCATGGCGTCGGCTGCCACGACGACTTGGGGGAGGAAGACTTCGCCTCTCTCGAAGAGGTTTCCTAGGTCTGTCATGGCTTTGGAGGCGGCTTCCAAGGCCTTCAGAGGGTCGAGGCCTGCGGCCACACAGTCGTTGGCGGCTTTGGAGGCGGCTTCCACATCTTGGGCGAAGATGGCGTCGTAGAGCTTTTTCAAGGCTTCTTCAGAAGACATTATCTATCCCTCCTCTTTTTCTCCGAGGGTATTCTCTCCTTTTTTGAATATAAAAGGTTTACCGGTAGAATTTTCTGATTTTTTTTTAAAAAAAAAAGAGTTTTAGGGTTTACAGTCGGCTTATTTTTCGGCTTCTTCAGGTTTCGCTGCGGCAGTCAGTTCTTGGACGTAGGTGGTATAGGGTTCTGGGAGGCCTTTCTCCAGCCACTCCCTCACAGCGGCTTTCTCCGTCCTGTCCTCTCGAACCGCGTCAAGGATGTGATAGAAGGCCCATATGGCCACGGCGACGAGGGCGCTGATGACGGTGCCTATCCCCCACAGAGGACTGATGACCTCTATCGGTCCGCCCCAGTAGGCGCCCTCCCAGTCGGTGACTCCCGTACCGAAGGCCAGCAGCTGAGCGAATAGAAGGGCTGAAACGATGCTCATTTAATTCCCCCCATCAGCTTTCTTTGAAGCCTTATGGCATCCTCCAGCATTTCCTTGGGCGATGCCGGCGGCAGGTAGTCCTTCCTACCCGCGTCCTTGCTTGCGAACCGTCCTCGACTGGAACGTGTCTTGCCGAGGTATTTAGCGATCTCCGTGTACTGCACCCTGTCGATTTCCGGAAGCTTATCGGTTGGAAGCTGCGGGAAGTATGGGTACATGTCTCCAAAGGCCGGCGAAGACATGTCTAAGCCTACCAACTCTACCAGAGGTTCTACTCTGAGAAGCTTTGCTTTTTTAAGAACCCAGCTGCAGACGAAGCCAATGGCAAAGGCCCATCCGGCCTCCCAGAGAGCGGAGGCAAACTGACCCCAAGGCGTGGTGACCCCTGCGATGTAGTCAAAGCCAAAGTAGTAGGCCCCCCCGGTCGGGTAGCCCCAGAGCAGAAAGCCTGGGAAGATGCCTAGGCCTATGAAGCCGCAGTATCCGTGCACCGCGCAGGCTCCCACGGCGTCGTCGATCTTGAACCTCCGCTCAACCCAGTAGTGAAGCTTGTAACCGATGAAAGGCGTGATGAACCCTATGATGAAGGCTTGGAAGGGATGGTAGAGGTCGTTCCCCGACGAGGCGCCGATGATACCCATTAAGACTCCGCTCCAAGTCCAGAAGGGATTGCCTCGGCCCACGGTGAATCCACCCATCATCCCTCCTGCCAGAGACATGAGGAAGTTGGTGCCGACCAGCGACAGCGTGGTGGGGTTCCCGAAGATGTTGACCGTTCCCCAGTAGGGCAGCGTTAAGTCCCAGGCTATTATCAGGGGGACGTTGCAGGCGAAGTAGAAACCCCAGAAACCGGTGACAATGATGAACAACCCCACAGCCGTCATCCACTGGTTGTGGAGGGGAATGTCTCTCGGTCTTCCCTGCGGGTCGAATTTGCCTATTCTGGGGCCTAGGTTGATGAGGCAGCCTAAGAGGAAGAAGCCGGCGATGGTGTGGATGATGCCGCTGGCGTAGGCGTCGTGGATGCCAAACCATTTCAGCATCCATCCGCCGTTGCTCCACCCTTGGGCGGCCAGCCATATCCACACGAACGAACCCACAATCACGGCGAGGACGACGCATGAGCTGATGCGGCATCTTTCGATCATGCCTCCGGAGATGATGGAGCCCTCGGTTTGGGCGAAGAGGAGGAAGGCAGCCCAGAAAGCCAACATGAAGCCCGGCGGTAACTCCTGTAGATTGCCAGTCATGAATGGGCTTAGAGGTCCGAAGTCTCCTCCCACATAGGGGTTGCCCTCGTAGTTGGGTATGAAGGCGTTGATGGGGTTGGGGCCCATGAAGCTGCCGTAAACCCACCACCCGAAGAGGTAGAAGGTGAAGAGGATGAGGGCGAAAAGCATGTTGTTCTTCATCAGCGTGTGGCCGACGTTCTTTCTCCTAGCAACACCTACCTCGTACATGCCGAAGCCGATGTGGATGAAGAACATGACGATGACCGTAACCCAGTAGAACCACTCCACCCATACACCATGCGCATACTGTAGCATTTCAGCCAATTGTTGTACAGTCATTTCTTCTCCTGCCATTTTCCAGAGTCTCCTCTCATGGTTTTTGATACCGTAGCAATTTTCAGAGATACTGGAGAAGGAGAGCTATTATACTTGACGAACTTAAAGTAAGAACCAAGAATCTTAGACTCTACCCCGCCTCTTAGGGCACGGGGGAGGGAGTTTCTCGGAAGCTACCAGTAATTTAAGGATGTAAAGTGAAAACCGGAAAAACCTATGACAGATTTCTGGGAACATTCAGGGCACAACATTCGACGGACCGTTCGGCATTTCCTCTCAGACCTGAGACTCAGCTGTCTTCTCCTTCGGAAGCCTCCCGGAATCCGTCGGCATCACCATCTTACTGGGTTTGCTGACATACATGTTGATGGCCAGATGGGCCATGGAGGCCCCTATCTCCGCGATCCTATTAAAAGCCCTACTCACAATCTTTATGTGAACCGCTATCTCCGGGTCCTCGGTTTCCCTCAGAATTCTGGTGACAATCTCCTCCGCATCGTCCTTTAACCTCATCCTATCTTCAACAGACTTGTTCGCCCTATGCAAGTCGCCGGTGATGAGGCTTTCGAAGGCGCCGCTGAAAACCTCCAACTCGATTTTTCCTATTCGCTGCAGTTCCTTCACCATGGCTTCGTTCGGCTTCTTGTTCAATTCGATAAGCTGGAGAATGTTGCTTGCTGCCTCCTCCAGATAATCCGCTATGGCCTCCAAATACTTAATGACAACCCGGTAGGTGGGCAGATAATGCTGGTTCTGCACGCCGACTTTCTCCGCAATCCTCACATCGGTCAGAGCCAGCTCTATGACGCGTAAAATCAGCCAATACAGCATGTTGGCTTCAGACTCCCTGTTCACCACCTCCTTAGCGGGGGTGGGATCAAATCCCATGAGTGCCTCCAAAACCTCAGTGTACATGGTCGCCGTCAAAGCGTAAAGCCTCCTCATCATCGTCGTCAGAGGGATGCTGGAAGGGTCTAAGGTGCATTGAAGGACGACAGCGTCAGGCCTTTCATCCATGATGCTCAGCCCTATCAGCCTCTGGGAAACGTTCCTCAAGACGGTAAGCCAATCCCCGTGAATCTTGTTTCGCGAAAACACCGTTATGGTGTCGTAGCCTACGATGTAGCAGCCCACGACAAGCCTCTCCAGCAGCGTGGGACTGTCGCAGAGGTCTAAGTTCACTGCCACATCCAAGCTGCCCTTAGACTCAGCCATTTCCGAAGGCATCAATCTGAGGGAGCCGTCTTTCTCATAGCTGCAGACGACGGTGTCCCCCTTCTTCAACCTAAACCGCTTGATCCATCGGCTGGGGAGAGAAACGCTGAGGGTTGAGTAGCCGACCTTTTGAAGCTTTCTTCCCTCCATAAAATCCCCACTATCTTTAGTATATACTAGAATTTATAGTTTTCGCTAAATAATTATATGCCGCCAACACTTTCTTTATTACGGATAAAAAATTTCACAATAAACCCCTGACGAGCTTGGGAAAACCAAGCGAAACCCAACTTTCCCGGGTCGGGTAAAAAAGGAGGAGGTGAAAAATGGAAACCGTCCTAGAAGAACCGAAGGTTGTAGTCCCTGAAATAGTAAAACCAAAAGCAGAGAAGAACAGCCCCAACTGTCCCAAATGCGGCTACCAAGGATGGTGGGGAGTGCAAGTCACCAACGTCCCTTGGTGCCGTGTCTGCGGAACTTACTGGGGAGAGGTTGAAGAGAACTTCAGAGGCCCATCCGCACGCTTCATCGGCATCCGTAAATACAGATAAAAACTGAATTCACTCCCCGAGCTTAAAGCCGAACACATATAGCCGATCAAGAAAACAACCAACCAAAGATAAGGGGCGGACATCCTAGTTTAAATCTCACCTTGGAACACATTATTTAACTGGCTAAAAATATTTTCCTAACTATTTTCTCCACTTCTCAAATTTTTTAGTCGCCTTCCCTTTCCCCCTCAACTCTTTAATGTCGTCCCACCTAGACCAGAGGGCAAGCAGGATCGCCACCAATATTAAAGGTAGAAAAGTCTGCTCTGGCTTGATGGGCACCTTCTGAGTAACAAGAGTGGCTACAGGCTCGGCTCTAGCCGGCAACGTACTGTCAGAGCCTTCATGCGTCACTACGAAGGCTAAGCTTCCAATCTCCTCCGGGATCATACTAAATTGGAAGGCTCCGTTTTCGTCGGTGAAGACGATGACCGACTCCACCGTTTCCTCGCCGGCCTTGGCGTAGCCATAGAATATTTTAAGTTCAAGTCCCTCCATGGCGGGGTATACGTTTCCTCTGATCAAAATGCTTTCACCCAGATAGCTTCTCTTCGGAATTCTCTCCACGTTGATCGTGATCGCCGTCTTGGTTTCGGCGGAATCAAAACCTAGGGCGCCGAGGCTCTCTTCAGCCCCCTCCGCGGCAGGGAGAGGCGAAAACAACAGCACAAACATGAAAGCAGCTGCTGTTAAAGCAATGGAGAGTTTCATCGGAAACAGACACCTCTCCTAAATTTTAGCGTTCCCCTTTAAAAATCTTTATACAATCAAGCTTAAACATCAATTATCAGCTCACTGCAACCATACAACTGCCCAGCCTCTTCCCAAATGTTGCAAATTTTAACAGGAACATGTGCTAAACATGGCGGTTTACCCTAGATTTTAAAGTTCGAACCAAAAATTCTAAAAACATATAAATAACAGCTTATAATACCATATATTATTTATATAGGAGGGGAAAACCCCTTGAATAGCCGCCTCGATACCAAGCAGAAGTCCCCTCCAGCGGCCTCCGGTTTCCCGGAAAATATTTCCTTTAAACGACGGGATGGACTAAAAATCGTGGAGGACATCCTTTCCGTCGCCTTCAACGGGGCATCAAAGACCGAGGTGGTCTACAGGGCTAACCTCAACTTTAACCGTTACAAGAACTACGTTTCACTTTTGTTGGAGAAGGGCCTAGTAACTCTCACCGAAAGAGGGGGCATAATGACCACGGAAAGGGGAAGACTTTTCCTAGAGCTCTCCAGGCAGCGGAAAGAAATCCTGACCATGCTTTCACCTTGAAGGCGGTAAACGATTAAATAAATCTGCGTTCTCTCCGACTACACTGGTTTTGTAGGCAGCTTCAGATTTTCAGCAGACAAAGCACATTCCTCTGGCTGTGTTGGAACAGTAGAATAAAGCGCGATCTTATCTGGTTCAGGGAAAATTCATACCTAAGTTTTCCAACTCTCGCTTAACGGTTTCCCAAAGCCTTACATATTCCTCGGAAGGTGAAATCTTCTCAATGTCGTAGCATTCTTCAAACCTCTTCCCCGGAGGAGCCTTCCTCATCCGCAACGGCTCCTCATACCGGCTCAGCAGCTCCTTCACAAGCTCGTTGACTTCCACTGCTCTGAGGGAGGCTGAGGCTTGGCAGATTTCCCCCGCTATCCTAGCTTCCATTCCCGTGTAATGGTTCACATAGGTCCCCCGCGTGCCTCCTGCAGAGCAGATTAGGTCTGCCCCGGAGGCGGTGTGAGTTGCCGTCTGGGCTGCCAGTTCGTAGCACTGGATTTCGGTGCAAGGCCCGGCTGCCGAGTAGATGTAGCTTCCCATGGGAACTGGGTGAACGCCTTTAACCGCCTGCATGACCAAGCAGCTCACCCAGAGGTCCTCCCTGTCGGTGGTGGTCGAAGTCCACATGTGGGAGGGCGCCATGCAGAAAAGGTGGCCGCGTGTCAGGGTGAAAGCCTGCAGGGCTTCAGCTGCGCAGAGGATGGCCGTCGCCTCCGGTCCGCCTGCTTGGCCGAGAACAGGGCATTGAGCCGCGGCCACAAGGTTCCCTTGGTATTGGCAGTGGGTCATCCTGTTGAAGACTTCCCAGCTCATCTTTAACTCGTTCAACTGCGCCACCTCATGCAGGTCTGTGGGCCTGAGCCCGTCGGGGGAGTCGGCGAAGTTGGAGGCTGCCGCCGTGACCACGGAGATGCCTCCGAAGATGCACAGGCCCGGCTTGCCCGCTGCCTTGGCGGCTTCTCTAGCCTCCACAGCCTCAGTCCTCGCAGCAGCCATTTCGATGGGCGACCGGGGTTTGATGGTCATTCCCTTGAAGCTTTCCAAGGGCCCCATCACCATGATGTCCGCTGAGGTTTCCTTGGCGTAGCTGTACAGGATTCTTCTGTAGAATTTCTCGGAAAGAGGGCAGCCGCAAGGCCCTCCGGCTATGAGCGGCCTCCGGCCGTCTCCCGTCCGGCGGGCTGCGAGTTCGATTCTTTCCTTTCCTCCGCCCAGAAAGAGCCGGGTTGAGGCTGAGCGGAGGGCTTCCTCGACCTCTTCCTCCGACACCTGTATGACTCGTCCGCTGTCGGTACAGTAAACTCCGACGTCGCAGAGGAGCTTGAGGGCGGCTTCATAGACAGCCTTGGCGAGGGAGGCGTCGGTGGACACTACTTCTTCTGGGTTGTAGCGGATGCCATATTCCTTCCGAAGCTCCTCCAGCTTTTTGGGGAGAATCTTCATGTCGAATTCTCTCTCCCCTATCTCTGGCCCTGATTCTGAGCGTTTCCAAAGTTCTAGAAGATCGATCACAGGTTTTCCCCTACCTGAAAAAGTACATTATATATCTTTTCTTAGGCATGGGATTTATTGTTTGCTAATGGTGAAAGTCTCCAGTAATCTATCTTTTTTGCAGAGTAAAGCTTTATAACAGGGAATCTTCCCTCTTTTTTGAAGTATCTTAACCCTGTTAGGTATGAAGGAGAACGGTTCATGGCTTTACTTTCACCGCTTTTAGGAGGCGGAGAGCAGCCGGGAATCTTCGCTTACATTCTCCAAATCGCTTTCATGTTTATCATCCTCCTCTACTTCTTCTACGGGCAGAAGATTCAGATGTTCATGTGGAACCGCGACATCGAAAGGCAGTTGAGGAAACTGCGGTATATGAGGGACAGGGCTAGGGAGATTTCCCTCAACACCGTCCAAGAGCTGGGAAAACCCAACGAGGACCCCACGCCTCGGGTAGACCAGTTTCTGGAGCGCTTCTTCATCCAGCCGGTGGACATGGACCCGGCGGGTATCGTTTGGAAGCTGGACCATCTATTGGATGTGAGGGACATGAGCATGAAGGAGGAGGTTAAGCGAATTGCCCCAAAAGCCGACGACCCCACGCTTCACAACCTCGAAAACCTTCTGGAAGCCTCCCTCGACCTGAACCTCATCTACCGGATTGTGAAGCATTATTATCTGATGGGGAAACGAACCAACGCCTACATCATCACCGCTCAGCTTCACATGATCCTCCCCATGATCATGGACATAGCCGCAGCCTACGACGGAGCCGTGCAAGCCTTCGCCCAAGGTCAGCCCATCGGAGACGGCGCCGGGCCTCTCCTCGTCAACAAGCTCATGAGAGGGAAGGAGGTAAAGAAGATAGAGAAAGACATGGTGATGGCCGAAACGGAGATCGAAGGCCGTAAAACCCTCGTCCTCAAAGCAGAAGGCCCAGGAGGCAACGTAGGCAAGCCGGGCGACGCCCTTCAAAACCTGCTGGCTTCGGGCTTCGTTAAGCCCTCGCTCATCATCATGGTGGACGCAGCCCTCAAGTTTGAGGGTGAAAACACGGGGGATGTGGCTGAGGGTGTAGGAGCGGCCATCGGAGGCATAGGCACTGAAAGGTTTAAGATCGAGGAAATCGCCCACAAGAATAAGATACCGGTGTACGCTGTTATCATCAAAGAATCCCTCCGGGAAGCCATAGCCCCCATGAAAAAGGAAATCTACGAAGGCGTGGAAAAAGCTTTGGAGCGGATTAAGCGGCTGGTGAGGGAGAACACCCAGGAAGGGGAAACCCTCATCCTAGCGGGAATAGGCAACACCATAGGGATAGGCCAGTAACCCTGGGAGGTTTGAAGGTGTCCGGAAAACCTGCGCCAAAGTCCCCCGTCGGCTTGCTTCTTCTCCTTCTAATAGCGTTCCTAGCCGTGTTCTTTCTCTTCTCAGGCATAGCCCAGTACATGGAAGTGGGCCCCCGGGAATCCACGGGCTCCCTCCTCTTAGGTCTTCTCGGAATTCTCTTCCTCGTCCTCATGGTAAGCCGAATCCTCGGCCAAATGTCTTTGCCTCCGCCCAAGGTCACCTTAACCTTGCTCCAGTGCAGCCAATGCGCCTTCAAAAGTCTCCGCAACTTTCAGCTGGGCGATTTCATCCCCAAGCCCATGGGCAGCTGTCCCAGTTGCGGGGGGACTATGATGGTTGAAGCCATCTATCCCGAGGAGGAGAAGCGGCCCAAGCGGCGGGAGCCAAAGTTTTAGAGAGTTAAAACTTGAACCTCGTCTTTCAATACTATGACGGTGTGCTCTGATTGTGCTACCGGCTGCCTGTTCTTCTCCGCTAGTAAAGGGTATTCGGTCACGTGTCTTTCTTTGAGGAGGCTGCTGAAGGCCGCTAAGTTTTCCTTTCCCCATATTTCTTCAACCCAGCGGAAGGCGAAGGGGAGGGTGTGGAAGCGGTTCTTGATACCTTCAAAGAGGCTTCGAGCTTTTTCTTCTTTCGGAGGCTTCATCTTCAGAATTCTGAAGATGTGGCCGAATCCCGCCTCACCCACTTCCCCTGCTCCTTGTTGAGTGGTGGAGAAAGGCTCTACAGCGTAGGCTTCCCCTTCCTCGATTTTTAGGCTGTCTAAGCCGGCTACGTTGGGGATGGGTTTTCCGGTGTGAAGTTTGTATCGGCCTAACCCGTGGCCTGTCAGGTTTTTCACAGGCTTCAACCCGTACTTTTCAATGATCTTCTGGATGACGGCTCCTATGGCTGAAACCTTAACCCCCGGAGCCAAGGCCTCCAAGGCAGCCTCCAAGGCTTCGTCCGTAGCCTGTTTGAGGACGTAGAGCTCTGGGTTGAAGCAGATGGAAACCGCTGTGTCGGCTATGTAGCCGTCGATGTGAACTCCAATGTCCACCTTCACTATGGAACCCGGGGGAATGAGGCTGGGGTCGCTGGGAGGCGAAGTATAGTGGGCGCCTACCTCGTTGATGTCCACATTGCAAGGGAAGGCTGGACTGCCTCCCCGTCGGCGGATCTCTCTTTCAACCCCTTCGCATAGGTCGATGACCTTCATACCCTCTTTCACGTAGCCTTCAACCCACCTCCTGACTTCCCCCGCGATCTTTCCAGCCTTTCTGAGCTTAGCTAATTCCTCCTCCTCCAGCAACCGGAACGCCTCCATTTTAAATGAGTTAGGTGGCACATAAAAGTAGGGTTCAGCCTTGGCGAGGGAATCCGTCAAAAAGTTTAGGAAACTGGCCTTAGGCGGAACCTTCGACATCCTCCACCAAGGCCATGAAAAAATCCTGCGGGAAGCCTTCAGCCTGAGCGAATACGTCATCATCGGGCTGAGCACCGACCGGCTGGCTGAAGAGTTGGCGAAAGGCCATCCAGTTAGACCTTACTCGGAGAGGAAAAAGGCGTTGGAAGATTTTCTCCGAGCGGAGGACTTCCTTGAAAGAAGTAGTGTCGTCCCCATCGACAGCCGATGGGGGTCAGCTCCTTTCCTCGAAGACCTGGATGCTCTCATGGTAAGCCGGGAAACCTATCCCGTAGCCCGAGAAATAAACAGGGCTCGAAGAGAAAGAGGCTTGAGGGAGGTGGAGGTCGTGGTCTTCGAAAAACAGCTGGCTGAAGACGGCAAACCCATCTCAGCGACGAGGATTCGGGCTGGAGAAATAGACAGGGCAGGCCGGAGGCTTAGGCCTTGAAGGGGGTGATGGCCTTGGATAAGAAGTATTTTTTCACCGTCTTCTCCGCTTTACTCCGTTTCCTCTGATGTTCAGCCAAGAATTTTTTAACCTTGGCCGCTAGGATTTCCTTGCACTCCCAGCAGAGGATTCGGCCTCCCTTGCAGTCTTCCCAAAGCCGCCGCATTTTCTCGTCGTCTTCCTCGAAAAGGAAAAAAAGGTACTGGTGGACGGGGCAGATTTCAGGTAACCCCCCCAGCTTCCTCTGCTCCTCCGCAGTGGGCCTGCCGCCTGTGAAGGCGTTCATGACTTTCTTCTCAGCCACCTCCGGAGGGTCGGTGAGAAAGATGCAGGTTTCAGGCTGGGAAGCCGACATTTTGCCTCCTTTCCCAAGCCCTGGGAGGAAGCGGCTGTGGATTTGAGCCGGCTTATAGAAGCCTATTTTCGGAGCCACATCCCGGGTGACCCTCCAGTAGGGGTCTTGGTCGATGGCCGCGGGGATCAGGCAGGGAACAGGCTTCCCAGCCAGCACGGACTCGAGGAAGGCGGGGGCAGCCTGAACGGCGGGGAAGAAGGACAATCCTATGTTGTCGCTTTCTCCGATGCCGAAGACCGCCTTGATGGTGGAGTAGGTGATATGCCGGCTTACTCTCAGAGCCAGATGGTAGAGGGACTCGATGTGCCTCACGTCGGAAATGATCCTCGTCTTCTCAGGGTTGAAGCCCACTGCCACCACGTCGAGGGCGTTGTCGTAGGTAAGGCTTACCGCCTTTTGAAGGGTGAAGTCGTCGTGGATGAGGAATTTCTCATCGTCGGTCATCTGGAAGTAAAGCTTAGCGTCGAAGGCCTCCTGAAGATGTTTGGTGAAGATCCAAGGCACGATGTGGCCTATGTGAACAGGCCCCGAGGGGCCTCTTCCCGTGTAGAGGACGAATTTTTCACCTCGTTCGTAGAGGGTTAGAATCCAGTCTAGATCCCTATGGGAAAAAAATATCTTCCTCCTCAATTGGAGGTGAAGGCGGCCTGTAAACTTCTCCAGACGCCTCAAAAGCTCGTCGGTGAGAGGCTCCACGCCGAACTGTTTGATCAACTTTTCGTAGTCTATCTTCCCGGCTACTTTCCAAGGGGTGACCACCATCTCCTCTTCGAAATCCGCCATAAGCCTACCCTCGAAACCGCCAAATACTGAAATTTGAAGCCTTGAGCAGAAATAAACCTTTTCGCAGCCTAGAGGCCGAGCAAGCTTTTTGGGTGAGAGGAGAAAAACTAGTTAACAACCCCTCATTATTCAGGCGGTGAGCATGAGAGACTATCTGGAAGCCGCCTCCCTGCCCCTGGTGAAGATAGGCGGAATCCCCGTCCCCCGGCTGATCCTCGGTCATCTCCCTTTCGTCGGAGAATCCTACCAAGGCCCTGAAAAGAACCGCGAGTTGGCTTCCCGCTTCTCCAACGTGGAAAACACCGTGAAAATTCTAAGTAGAGCGGTTGCCCACTATGGGGTCGCCGTCATCGGAGCTCAGCCAAGCGAAGGCCGGCTGGCTTCCCTGTTTCTGGAGGCTGTGAGGAAAACCGAGCAGCGAACCTCAGTGGAACTGGCCCTGATAGCCTGCTTCAGAATACCCTTGGTGGTGGGAGGGAAACCCGTGGACGACTACAGAAGATGGCTCACCTACTACCAAGCTGAAAAGAAGGTGAGCGGTGAAGTTTTAAAGAAATACATGGAAGACCCGGTGCTGCTCTGCAGGGAAAACTGGGAAGAAAAATTCCGCTACACCCTCCTCCACGGCAGGCCTTATGAAAGAAGAGAAATTGAAAACATGAAAATCGACTTTAAAAAACTGGACGAGGCTGCCTCAAGCCTTCAAGGCTTTAGGCTTCTGTTCACTGAACCCGGTTCTGAAACCGATTTCCTCACCCTCACAGATAGGCTGGACCTGCTGGGGGAAGTCGTCAGCCGGCTACAGGATAGACTTGGCTGCGCAACGCTCTTAGGAATCCATCACGCAGGCTTGACGGTGCCTGTTTTAGAAAAGGCGGGAATCCGTTTTGAGGGCTACGTCACTCCCGTGAACAGGCGGGGGATCATGATGTTCCCCACCCAGGAAGCGGCCGTGGAGGCCCTGAAGGCGGCGAGCAGACCGGTTATCGCCATCAAACCTCTGGGAGGAGGGAGGATACCGCCTGAAACCGCCTTCCGCTACGTTTACAGCATCCCGAAGGTGGCCGCCTGCATGGTCGGGGTGGCTTCCGAGAGGGAACTGGATGAGGCTGTTTCCCGGGCTTTGAAGGCTGCTTCCCTTCCCAAAGAATAACGTTTTAATCTTTTGAAAAAGATGATAGATTGGCTTCCGGGTTTCAGGCGAGTTCAGTTAGGAGGTAGGAGAGGTCGGTATCCATTGAAACCTCATGCCCGCTGGAGGCTTTCAGGAAGTTTGTAATCCTAAGCTGTTGCTATTCTTTCATCCCTCCAGAGTATCTGAGGGATGAAACCGTTTACCCCGAGCGGCTGGCTGAAAAAGGCCTGATCTACGTGGAGGCGGAGGACAAAGTTAGCCTCAAAAAAATAGGGGAAATCCAGTTTACGAAGGCTGAAAACGTGGTGGGCGTGGTTTACAACTCCAAAAGCAGCTCCACCAAGCTAAGGTGGACTCGTTCCGTTGGAGGCTTAGGCAAACTTAAGGGAGAGGCCAGTGTCCGTTCCGTCCTCAAGATGGTGGAAGCCAAGGTAATCAGCGAGCCCGCCTTCCAAAAGCCTCGAAGCAGGGTGAGGAAGCCAGTCTCCCAGCCTTAAGCCAGAGGAAATCTTTTTGAAACCTGCGAGGTAAAGAATTGTCCGAAGCTTCTGGGGGAAGCCCTTGCCGTCGATGGAGGAAACAGTCTACGAAGTCCTGAAGGCGTTGAGAAGGGAGGAGGGTAAAGCCTCTGTTGAAGCCCTCGTCAAAGCCACTGGCCTAAGCCATTCCTCCGTCATGAGAGCCGTCCTGACGCTGGTAGAAAAGGGATGGGCTCAAACCTTCGAAAGAAAGCAGCAAGTTTTCACCCTCACACCGGAAGGAAGCCTCTACGCGGAAAACAGGCTGCCAGAAAGAAGGCTGGCGGAAACCGTGGTCTCCCTCGGCGGCCGGGCTCTTTTGGAGGAAGCCATGGAAAAGGCAGGAGTCCCCAGTTCAGCCGTCAGCATAGCCTCAGGATGGCTGGTTCGAAAAGGCTGGGGCCATATAAGCCGAAAAGACGAGGAAATCGAGCTTCACGTCCCCGTCCCTCCCCCAGAAGGAGAAGACGAACGTTTTCTTAGGCAGCTGAAACTGGAAGGTGAGCTACGGTCAGAACGGCTGGACCCAAGGCAGCTGAAGGCGGCGGCGGAGCTGAAAAGGAGAAAGCTTGTGGAGGAACGTACCTCTGTTCTGAGGGAAATCCAACTGACAGAGGAGGGCATAAGGCAGCTTAGCCTCGAGCCTAAGCCGGCGGCGGAGGAAACAACCCTCCTCACCGGGGAGCTGATAACCTCAGGCCGGTGGAGGGAGGTTAAGTTTCGGGAATACGACATCGCAGCCTCCCCGCCCAAGGTCTACCCCGGCCGGAAGCATTTCTACATGGAATTTCTTGAAGAAGTGAAAAGAATCCTGCTTTCCATGGGCTTTGAGGAGGCGGAGGGCCCCTGTGTGGAGACGGAGTTCTGGAATTTCGACGTTCTCTTTCAGCCTCAAGACCACCCAGCTCGGGAGATCCACGACAGCTACCAGTTGAAGAAGCCCAGCCGTGGCAGTCTAGGAAATGAAAAGCTTGTCCGAAGGATTAAGAAGGTTCATGAGAATGGCTGGGTCACAGGGTCTACAGGATGGCGGTACAAGTGGAATCCAGAGGTGGCTAAGAGGCTGATCCTCCGAACTCAGACCACAGCAGTTTCAGTCAGGTTTCTCGCCCAGCACACCAAGCCGCCTGTGAAGATGTTCTGTCTTTCCCAAGTCTTCAGACCCGACGTCCTCGACGCCCGGCATGCCATGGAGTTCCACCAATGCGACGGCATCGTCATGGACCGCGGGCTTACCTTCCGCCATCTCCTCGGATTCTTAGAGGAGATCGGAAAAGCCCTAGGGCTGGGAAAACTCAGCTTCAAACCCGGCTACTTTCCCTTCACCGAGCCCAGCGTGGAGGCTTTCGTCTACCACCCCAAGCTAGGCTGGGTGGAAGCAGCGGGAGCTGGGCTGTTCAGGCCTGAGGTGGCTAAGCCTTTGGGAGCCAAATACCCTGTGCTGGCTTGGGGGATAGGCATCGGCAGACTGGCCATGGCTAAACTGGGCATCGACGACATCCGAGAGCTTCACTCTAGAAGGTTAGAGTTCCTCCGGGAGAGGACCCTCTAAATGCCCACGGTTACTTTGGAAAAAAAGGACTTCTACCGGCTTCTGGGAAGAAAACTCTCCCGCTCCGAACTGGAAGAGTGGTTGCCTCGGATCAAATGCGAAGTCAAGAACATGGAAGGCGAGGAATTCACGGTGGAGGTTAACGCCGACAGGCCGGACATGCTTTCCGCCGAAGGCATCGCCCGCGCCCTCAAGGGTTTCCTAGGAATTCAAACAGGCTACAGGCCCTACTCCGCCAAGCCCAGCGGGGTTTCGGTGAAGGTTTCAGACTCTGTTAAAAAGATTCGCCCCTACATAGCCTGCGCTGTGGTGCGGGGCCTCCGGATGACTGACAGTACCATAGCTCAGCTGATGAGACTGCAGGATAAACTCGACGAAAACCTCTGCCGTCGAAGGAGAAAAGCCTCCATCGGAGTCTACGATCTAGACAAGGTGAAACCGCCCATAACCTACACGGCTCTTGAGCCTCAGAAGATAAAGTTTACCCCCTTAGAAGGCGCTCAGCCACTCACAGCCCGCGAGATTCTAAGCCAAACTCCTCAAGGTTTAGAGTACGCTCACCTCTTGGAGGGTTTAACCCGTTTCCCCCTGCTGGTGGACTCGGAAGGCCAAGTGCTTTCCATGCCTCCTATCGTTAACAGCGAAGAGACTAAGGTTACGCCCTCGACCCGAAACCTCTTCATCGACACCACAAGCACAAGCCCGCAGGTGGCTGAGAAGGCTGTAAACATTCTGGCCGCCAGCCTTTGGGAGAGAGGCGGCCGGATTGAGAGAGTTCAGGTGAACTATCCGAGGCGGAGAATTAGGACTCCCCGCCTTGAGGCTGCGAAGCTCCGGCTGAGTCTAGCCTATGTAAACGAGGTTTCAGGATTAAACCTGAGCCTTCGGGAAGCTTGTAGGCTGGCGGAGAGGATGAGGCTGGGAGCCAAGGCGACGGGAAAAGGGGAAATGGAAGTTCTTATCCCACCTTACCGCTGCGACGTTCTCCACCCCATCGACATCGTTGAGGACATTATCATAGGCTACGGCTACCACCGGGTGGGGCCTCAGCTTCCCCCCACATCCACTCTAGGCAGGGAGCTTCCCCGGTCGGTGGCAGCCAGAAAGCTCCGGGACCTCATGGTGGGCTTCGGCTTCCAAGAGGTCGCCAGCTATCTTCTGACAAGCAGAGAAAACCAGCTTACCAAGATGGGGCTTGAAGAGGGGGAACTGGTGGAGTTGGCCAACCCCATGACCGCGGAATTTTCCCAACTCCGCTTATGGCTGCTGCCAAGCTTGATGGAGTTTCTTTCCCACAACACCCATGTGGACTATCCTCAAAGGGTCTTTGAGCTGGGGACTACCGTAAAACCTGACCCCCAAACCGATAACAGCGTCAAAGAAGAGTGGAAACTGGCTGCAGCTGTTTGCAACTACAAAGTCAGCTATGAGGAGATCCAAGCCTTAGCCTTCGAATTCCTGAGGCTGGTAAAAGTGGAAAACTGGGAGATAAGAAGACTAAATCATCCCAGCTTTATCCCCGGTAGAGCCGCGGGCTTAAGGCTCGATGGAAAAGAAGACTTTGCCGTCTTAGGCGAGATCCACCCTCAAGTACTGGAAAACTTCAGCTTACCAAACCCTGTGGTCGCTTTGGAGATCAACCTATCCCAACTGTTTCCAGAGGGAAAAATATAAGCCGCCAACGCGAGAGTTTCATTAGCCTCAAGGAAACCGAAACCACCGTCCGAAAAACCGCTGACACGGATCCAACCTAGGAAGCGTCCAGCCGGGCGCTTACAATGAAGACGGAGAAAACCCAGCGGCGGGACAGGGCGGTGGCGGCAAAGGGTTTGGCGGAAAAGCCCGATACGAGAGAGCTCAGCTGAGATGAGCGTCTGCTCAACGGTGATGCTGAGTGTTAGTTATTCGGGCCACAAGCCATCCCTTTGAAACCGGGGAAGGGGAGAGTTTCCCCCTCCAAAACCTAGGACTAATGTCAGAACCCTGCCAATAAGCGAAGAGCTCATTTTAAAGAATTAATTAAAAAAGAGATGAGTTAGAGTTCTGAATTGAATTCAGCGTTTTCCGAATTTATCATAGTAGACAATGTTTCCGAGGCTTTCCCTATCCTTTTGGGGAGTCTCCGCAGCTACTCCCACGGGCATCAGCGAGATAACCCTACAGTCGACAGGAATTTCCAAAGCCTTCTTTATTTCATCTTCAATGTAGGTGTGGTTGTAAACGCCTATCCAATAGGTGCCAAGTCCAAGGCTGTGGGCGGCTAAGGCCATGTTCTGAGTAGCCACAGCGCCATCCTCTACATAGTGAAGCTTGTCTTTGTTCGGGTCGACGACAACAACGATGATAACTGGAACGTGGGGAAGCTGATCGTAGGCTATCTCCCCCCGATAGATAATCCCCACCATGGGCATCTTCAAAATCTCAGCCAGCTTCTTCTTTGTCTCAGGGTCTCGGACGACGATGAATTTCCAAGGTTGGAGATTTACGAAGGAAGGCGCCCACTGGCCAGCTGTAAGGATGGCTTCAACTTTATCTTCTTCTATGGGGGTGGTCAGAAATTTCCTGACGCTTCTCCTATTTTTGATGGTGTTTAAAACTTCGCTCATGACCGCTCACACCTAGATAGACGGATCCTCATATTTAAAGAAAGCTTTCCCCTTTTCAGGGTTTTTTCAAAACCTCTTCCAGTGCTTGAAGCATGGAGTCTATGTCTTCAAAGGAGATGTAGCCCATGTTCCCGATTCGGAAGGTTTTCTCCTTGATGTCTCCATAACCTTTAGCCAACTCGAAACCTTTCCCCCTCATCTTCTCGTAGATCTCTAAACCGCTGACTCCTGGAGGAGCGTTTACACATGTAACCGTGGGGCTCTCATATCCCCTCTCCGGAAATAGGGTCAAGTTCAGCTCTTTCACGCCCTTCATTATTTTTTCACTTCTCTTCCTGTAGAGCTGAAAATGCGCTTGCTTGCCTCCCCTCTCCTCGATCATCTCTAACATCTTTTTCAGGGCAAATATTTGGGGGATCGCCGGAGTCATAGGTGTGCTCCACTGGGTTTTCTGATATTTCTCTAGGAGTTTGAAGTCAAAGTACCATCCCTTATTCTTGGCTTTCTCAGACCTCTCTAAGGCTTCTTCGCTTACGCTTCCCACCGCCAACCCTGGGGGGAGGCCGAAGCATTTCTGGGAGCTTGCAAAGCAAACGTCGATTTTCCACTCGTCCACTCTGATCTCCGTTCCACCCATGGCGCTCACCGCGTCGACGAACAGGAGTTTTCCATGTTTCTTAACCACCCGGGCTAGGTCTTTCAACGGGTTTATCAGCCCCACACTAGTTTCGTTGTGGGTGATGGTGACGGCTTCCACATCCGGGCATGAAGAAAGCTTTTCCTCTAAAAGCTCAGGGGTAATAGGGCTTCCAAGCTTAGGCTCAAGTTTTTCGACGATTTTTCCGTTAGATTCCCCGACCTCCACGTAGCGTTCGCCGAAGGAGCCATTGACACAGCACAGCATCTTTTTTTCCACGCAGTTTCGCACCGAACCCTCCATGATCCCCGTCCCTGAACTGGGCACTAGGAATACTTGGTTTTTCGTTTCAAGGAAACGCTGCATTTTTTCCACTGTATCCCTGTGAAGCTCCCTATACTCTTTACTTCTATGACTGAACATTTGGCGTTTCATTTCTTCCAGAACCTCAGGATAGCAGGCTACGGGTCCCACGGTGAAAAGTTTCACAGCATCTCCCCCTTATTCCGATGGATAAAACCAATGGCAAAAAAATATATAAACTACTACATCTGCTGCGGTCTTCCTCCGCCTAAGCTTTCAGATAAATCCATACGTTGAAATCGGTGTTGCACAGCATAAATAGGTAGTTCGCTTTCCTTTATAGGAGGGTTTCTTATGGCTGGGAAGATCTTCGGTTTTTCAGAAGACTCCGCCTCAACGGGTTGGAGAAAAAGAAAACTGTACCTACTGTGCATCTCCATCCTGCCTCTCATGATCTGCTCAGGGATGGTTTACTCCATCCTCGCCCTCTACATTGTAGACGACTTGGGGGCTTCAAGATTTCACATAGGCCTCATATTCATGACCGGCGCCCTTGCAGGAGCACTAGCCGCCCCTATGCTCGGCAGGCTTTCAGACCGGGTGGGGAGAAGGCCGATTATGCTTTTGTCCATGGTCGGCTTCATGGCCGCCTTCTCCCTCTACGCTACGGCGGGGAGTTTCATAGCCGTGTTCCCCATCCAAGCCCTCGAAGGCGCCACTTGGGCGGCCTTAGGCGTCACCGTGCCCGCCTACATCGCCGACATAGCCCCCGCGAGGCAGCGTGGCTGGGCCATGGGCATCTATGAGCGAGTGTGGTATATGGGCTGGATTGTAGGGCCGGCCTTCGGAGGTTTCCTAGCTCAGCAGGCAGGTTTCAGGATCACCTTCCTAGTAGGAGCTTTGCTCATAGTCTTCGGAACGGTCTTCATGTACCTTTACGTGAAGGAGCCGTGGAAAGAAAAACAGGAAGGTGAGGGAAGCACCTCCGCGGAAACGAAGGCGGAACCCCTGTTTAAGGGGCTTTTCGACCTTGAAGAGTCCGTTTAAAAAAGACGTAATCTGGCCCGGGGTCTAGTGTTCTCTCCTCCATATTCATGTGTATGCTTATTCGATTTTCCGCTGTTTCCCGCCCAAGAAAGCTTTCCGGTAGGGTCCTCTTCTTTTCCTTTTCGACTTTCTCCTTTTCTCATGTTCTTTCATCAGGCGGTTTTCTTCCTCCACTCTGTCGCCTCCATGAGGCTGAATGGGGTGGTGGACGAGGCTGCTGTTTCCTCAGGGAGTAAAAAGGGAGGGAAGCCTACTCCTTACTCAGGATCTGCACGTCGCAGGAGGCTGTTTCTTTAAACTTTTTAGCGTCTTCCTCGTCTCCGACGATGCTTCCGTAGTGCATGGGCACAGCCAGCTTAGGCTTCAGGAGCTTCACAGCCTCAGCGGCCTCTACAGCCGTCATGACATAGGTTCCGCTTACGGGGAGCAAGGCGATATCGGGCTGGATGTCTTTCATTTCCGGCACAGCGTCCGTGTCTCCTGCGTGGTAGATTTTCGCCCCTTGGAAGGTGAGCACAAAGCCTACTTTCCCATCTTCTTTGGGGTGGAAAACTCGGCCTGGTGAGCGAAACTTGTCCAAGTTGTAGGCGGGTACAGCCTCGACGGTGACGCCTTCCACGTCAACTCTATCCCCCGGCTTTACAGTTTTCACCTCTTTAACCTTCAGCTTAGCCAGTTGAGGTTCAGCCATAGGCGTGGTGATCACCACGGTTTTTTCTGAAGCAATTTTTTTGATGTCCTCGAGGCTCAGGTGGTCAAAGTGTTCATGGGTGATCAGAAGCAAGTCAGCTTCCCCTTCGCCTTTAATCTGGTAGGGGTCGATGTAGATGGTTTTACCGTCGGTTATCTTGAAGCCTGCGTGGCCCAGCCAGCTTATCTTCAAGCCTTTATATTCCAGCATTTTCAGCACCGAAGGTTTTATTGCAGCCTAGAATATTTTAGCCTTCCGCTAGGTTTTCATCTTCTCGTACATTTTCTCTAAGGTCCATCGGATGGAGTTTTTGAGGGTGACGGCTCTCTTCTCTTCCCTGTAGTTTCTGATTACCAGCTCCTTCAGAATGTCCCCCTCCCGCATCACCCGGTAGGTTAAGATTTCATCCGGGGTTATGGCTCCTGCCACGGCTTCTTCCCTATCCTTAGTCACCATCCCCGCCAGCACTTTGGTTATGAGAAACTGGTTGAAAGGGGGAGTATTGACGTTAAATTCTAAGTCCCTAGAAGGAATCACCCTAATCTCGTTTTCACCTAAGTATAGGGTTCCAAGAGTAACCCCTGAGGCAGCCACCAAGGGAATCGCTTGGACTGAAACCGGTGGAGGCTTCGGAGTAACCTTCTCCTCCGGAGCCGCAGGCTTGGCTTCAGGCGGCTTAGCCTCCGCTTTCTCTCTTTCGGCAAGATGCTTGTCGATGACGGAGAGAATATGAGTCAGATGGTCCAGTTCAGCTTTTAGGCGGGTGATACGTTTCTCCACTCTGCTTCGGCTCCGCCGAAGCTTCTCCACCTCTTCATTTTCACCCAAGACCCTTCCCAACCCTCTTTTACACTACGGAGATATTTAAGTGGAAGTCGCTTGAGGCGAAAGCTCCAGTTCCCGGCATCAGGTTGCTGGAGGAGGGCATTGCCTCCGGCTAGGTTAGAGACGTCGCCATCTTCTTTGCTTCCTCCACCATCCACCGGCGGATTTCCTCCAGCTTCTCTGAGGTTGAGGCTTCAAACCGGAAGACCAGAACCGGCTCGGTGTTAGAGGCTCTCACAGCTCCCCAGCCGTCTTCCAGCTCCACCTTCACCCCGTCGATGGTCACCGTTCGGTAACCTTCCCCTTGAAACTTTTCCCGAAGTCTGTTGACGACTTTAAACTTTATGGAGTCAGAGCAGGGGATACGTATCTCTGAGGAGGAAACGTAACGAGGTAGCCCATCCACCAGCTGGGAGAACTTCACAGGAGACTTGGAGAGAATTTCAGCCATCCGGAGGGCAGCGTAGATTCCGTCGTCGTAGCCGTAATATTCTCGGCCGAAATAATAATGGCCGCTGACCTCCCCGGCCAGAGCGGCCTCCTCCCGAAGAAAAGCTTCTTGAATGTAGGAGTGTCCAACCCTCGACGTTACAGGGGCTCCCCCATGGGCTAGGATATCCTCTACCACCGCCTTGGAGCATAAAACATTGAGAACAATCTTCGAGGCAGGATGCTTTTTGAGAACATCTCTCACGAAGAGAATGAAAGCAGAGTCCCCGGGGACAATGCGCCCCCTGTCATCCACAAACCCCACCCTGTCTCCGTCCCCGTCGAAGGCCACACCCATGTCGGCTTTGGACGCCACTACCTCCTGCCTCAAAGCTGTAAGGGTCTCCTCCTTGAGGGGGTCAGGGATGTGGTTAGGAAATCTCCCATCAGGCTCCGGGAAGAGGGTTCTGCCAACTTGACAGCCTAGGTTTCGGAAGATTTTCTCCGAATATCCGCAAGCGCCGTTGCCTATGTCTAAGACTATCTTCAATTTTTTTTCCAGTCGAAGGTTTTTGATCACGCAGCTGCTATAGTCGCCTAGCACCTCTTGCTTCTCGTAGGCTCCCACTCTTTGCCAGCTTGCAAGAGTAAAGGAAGCTTTCTCAACGGCTTCCTCCAATTTCCCTATACAGGTTTCGTAGGAGTAGGCGACACCTCCCCGGCAGAGTTTGAATCCGTTGTATTGAGGCGGATTGTGAGAAGCCGTCAACATCACGCCCCCCCTCTGTCCGTAGTGAACAGAAGCGAAGTAGAGAACAGGTGTGGGGACTATTCCCAGCCCTACGCAGCTGCAGCCTGAAGCCATAAGCCCCGCTGTAAGAGCTCTCTCCAAGGGAGGGCCGCTTAGTCTGGAGTCTCTTCCCACAACCACCTGTTCACGGCCGCCCAAAAAGTTCCCGAAGGCTAATCCGATTTTCAACGCCAGTTCAGGGGTTAAGTCTTGTCCGTAGATTCCCCTGATGTCGTAGGCTCTGAAAATACCTGCCAAGCAGCTCCCCCCTTTTACCCTTAATAGCTGAAAAGGATGTCGAACTGATAAGATTTAAGGCAGACGAAAAACCCTAAAAGAAACTAGCAACCGGCTGAAGACGGTCGAAAGTATAGGCTGGCGGGCTAGCTTTAGAATTATCTCGGGGATATCCGCCCATACGACTGTTTTAAGTATATTGACCGGATAAAATTTTAAATATCAGGATAAATAGGGAATAGTCTATGCTTTCATGCCAATTATCCTCTTATTTGATTAGAAGGTGGGAAATCTGTGCTTTCTTCCGCTGTCCTCCTCTGGACATCGATATGATTTAATAATTGAAAAAGGGTGATAATGTTTTATGGGTTCGGAGGCTGGAGCCGCTTCAGAGAAAAGGAAAAAAGTTTTCATTTTCGGTTTGGACGGAGCCTCCTACAAGCTTACTAGCCAGTGGATGCGGGAAGGCAAACTACCCAACCTATCCCGCATAAGAGCGAAAGGGGTGGGCGGTAGGCTTATTTCAACGATCCCCCCAAGCAGCCCCACTTCTTGGACCTCCATCGTAACCGGAAAAAACCCTGGGAAACACGGAATCTTCAATTTCACGCAGCGGCGAGAAGGCGGCTACGACATGCAGATTGCCAACTCAAAGCTGAGGAGGACGAAGGCCATATGGAATATACTCAACGAGGCGGGAAGAAAAGTTGGCATCGTCAACCTCCCAGCCACATACCCCCCTGACAAAGTCGACGGCTTTATGATTTCAGGCATTCCCTCGCCGGGCCAAACATCCGCGTACCCCAAGAGCCTCATGGAAGAAATCAGCGACTACAAGGAAGAAGTTGACCCGATGCTGTGCGGCTACATGGCCACCCGGGATTCCTTCATCGAGGAGCTGCGTTCCATAGAGGAGAACAGGGGGAAAACAGCTTTATACCTCATGGAACGCTACGACTGGGATTTCTTCCTCATCGTCTTCACCGCTCTTGACAGAATTCAGCACTTTTTCTGGAAGTACATGGACCCAAACCATCCTTCCTACAACCCAGAGGAGGCGAAGGAGTACGGAGACACCGTCCTCTCCTTCTACCAGAAAATCGACAGCATCATCGGCGAGATAGTTGCAAAACTGGACGAAGACACTGTTGTAGTTGCGCTTTCAGACCACGGATTTGAACCTCAATATCGTATTTTCTACTTAGACGAGTGGCTGATGTCCCTTGGCTTGCTTAAGTTGAAGCCGCGGTCCACCTACACCCTAACCCGCAAACTTGGGCCAGGTAATGTGGAGCGGCTGTTTTACTTCCAATCTTCAAAAAACGGTTTTCTGCTTAAGAGCCGGAAGCTTATGAAATTCCTCAGGGACTTCATTGCCAAGAAGGCTTTGATGTCCATTCTCCCCAGTTTCAACATTAAAGATGTGGATTGGAGTAAAACCAAGGCTTACTGTGGCAATTATTTTGACATCTACATCAACCTCAAGGGGAGAGAGCCGAAGGGCATTGTAAATCCGGGGGAAGAATACGAAAAAGTGAGAGACTACATCATCAGCGAACTGTACAAGCTGAAGGATCCGGAAACCGGAGAAAACTTGGTGGACAAAGTTTACAAGAGGGAGGAAATTTACTCCGGTCCCTTCGTAGACCAAGCCAGCGACCTAGTGTTCACCATGAAGCACACAGACCGAGCGACCCCCGTTTCCAACCCCGAAGCCCTGATCATGCCCTCCCCCATACGCTCCGGCGCTCATGAAGCGCTTTCGGTAGAAGACGGAATTTTCCTGATGGCTGGAAACGGTGTCAAACAAGGGGTTGAAGTGGATGTGAGAACAGTGGACGTGCTCCCTACAGTTCTGCAGCTCATGGGCTTACCCATACCTGATGATGTGGATGGGCAAGTTTTAACAAACATCCTCGAAGGTGTCAGCGAAGAAGACGTACGTCTTCAGAAGGAATCCGCCTACGAACATCAACCCGAGGAAGTTTGGTCTGCGGAGGAGGAGAAACTCATCAGAGAAAGATTGAAGGGGTGGGGTTATTAAGCTAAACCCTCCCTTGAGGGCTCCCCCAGCGCTGTCGCTCCCGCCTCCCAACCTATTAATACGGTGCTTTCTCTTTTTGAGGTTAGGTGAGTGGGAGTGGTCCTGGTTTCCTCCAAGCTTATCTATTCGCACTTGAAGAATCCCAAGCTGCGAAAGATGTTTAACCTCCTAGAAAAAGACACGGACGTTCAAACCTATCTTTCCATGGCCAATACCATGGCTGTTAAGAGGCTGATGTACAACGACCACGGGCCTGTTCACTCGAGGATTGTGGCTGGAACAGCCTTGGAAATCGCTGACATCATCTCGGAGAAAGTGAGCATGTCGGTTGTTAAAGATGGAGACGGCGACCTCGTGGACTCCCAGCTGGTCACACTCTGCGGAGCTTACCTTCACGATGTAGGGAACGCTGTCCACCGGGAGCTGCATCATATCCACGGATGCCTATTAGCGGAGGGAGTTTTGGAGAGGCTTCTTCCAGTTCTTTATAAGAAAGACCGGCAGCGGATGCTTCGGTTAAAGCAGGAAATCCTTCACTGCATTTTTTCAAGTGAAGAAAACCTGAAATGCCTAAGCGTGGAAGCTGGAATAGTCAAAGTGGCCGATGGGCTTGACATGGCTGAAGGGAGGGCGAGGGTTCCCTATGAAATTGGAAAAGTTGACATTCACTCTCTTTCAGCCTTATCCATCAAATCTGTTGAGATCTGCAAAGGCGGAAATAGGCCGCTTAAAATTCTGGTGAAGATGAGCAACCCTGCTGGTGTGTTTCAAATAGAGGAAATTCTGCAGCAGAAGATCAGGACCTCAGGTATTCAGGAGCTCATAGAGATCGTGGCGCTCCAGAATGGTGTGGAAATCAAAACCACCGCCACCAGAATAGGACAGCGCTACTCGCTTGGCAGAGGCTAACCTAAAACGTCGAGGGTTTGTCTCAGAAGCCTTTTTCCCTCCTCTAAGGCTCTAAGGCCTTTCTCGGTGATCCCGTAATATTTTCTCGCCGGCCTTGAGAGGGGAAAAGACTTTTCCTTTTTCTCTATCAACCCCTCCCTTTTCATCTTATAGAGGACCACGTAGGTTGTAACGGTGGCAGCGGGGATCATGTATTTCTGCTTGACGGCTTTGGCAACCTCGTAGGCGTACATGGGCCGTTTCACCAGTTCTGCGAGGATGTAAATCCATAGGTTTTCCTTAGTAAGTTTGTCGTTCAGCCTTTTGACGCTCAGCTTCAGCCCACCCCCCCCCAAAAAAAAAGGTTTTCCGCTGATAATTTCAGCGGAAGAAAACTTTACCTGAGTTTAAGGGATACTAAGTCTGCCTTCTTTCCGCCTTTGACCTAACCTTCACTACTCCCCGGTGCACAGCACATGATACGCAATAATACTTAGTCACCCTTTCTCGGGGGATGAAGGCTCCTTGGGCTCTGAGCTCCTTACTCAAAGCTGGGTCTACAAAGGAAACCCAGGCGGTGACTTTTTTCACTTTATCCCGAGGTACCATGCCTCCGCAGCTGTCGCATTGAACTATTTCACTTCTTCCTTTACCGCCTTTTCCCCTTCCTCTGCTTTTCCTTTTTTTCCCCATTTGCCATAAACCTTCCCGTTAAGCTTAAGCCACGGACAAGTTAATAGGGTTTTCCCAGCCTGAGAACCCGTCCAACTTTTTCACCGCAGATAGGGCAGACGCCCCCATTTAAAGAGGTCTCTCCCCAAGCAATTCCCAACACTTGGAGGCCGGTTTCCTCCTCCCAAGTCAAACCGCACCGTTCTTTACTGCACCATCCCACTTCAACAATGCCCTGTTTTTCACGGAATAAAGCAACGGCTTCCTCGGGGTTCCCAGCCTGATGGATCCTTTGCCTCAACCATTCGGATGCTTTTCTTGAAAGTGAAGACTGGATTTCGGAAAATGTTTCCAAAACTCTGGATGCTGCCTCTTCTTCAGGTACCTGAAACTTTTCCATCGTGTCCCTTCTCACCAATGTGAGGTTGCGGAACTCTAGATCTCTTGGGCCAATTTCAATCCGAAGGGGCACGCCTTTCAATTCCCATTCGTAGAACTTGGAGCCGGGAGTCAGTTTATCTCTCTCATCCAGCCAAACTCTCACGCCCGCTTTTTCCAAGACTTTTTTGATTTCTCTGCTTTTTTCAGTGACGGCAGCTTCTTTGCTCTTATAGGGTATGGGAATGACAACAGCCTGAATGGGAGCGACCCCCGGGGGAAGTATAAGCCCTTTATCATCTCCGTGAACGGCTATTAGGGCTGCGATGACTCTTTCTGAGATTCCGTAACAAGTCTGCCAGACATACTCCCTGAGGCCCTCAGCGTTTTCGAAGGTTATATCAAAGGCTTTGGAAAAGTTTTGAGCTAGGTTGTGGACGGTTCCTATTTGCAGGACCTTCCCGTCGGGGAGAACGGTGTCGTAGGCTATGGAATAGAGGGCTCCCGGGAACTTGTCCCACTCCGGCCTCTTGGAGACCACGTAGGGGATGGCGAGGCTGTCGAAGAATTGGCTGTAGATTCTCACAGCCTCTTCCACCTGTCTTTCCGCCTCTTCGAAGGTGGCGTGAAAAGTATGAGCCTCCTTGAAGGTGGAGATTTCCCTAACCCTGATCAGCGGCCTAGTGGCCTTGGTTTCATAGCGGAATGTGTTAACCACTTGGTAGACCCGCTTGGGGAGGTCGGCGTGGGAGCGTATCCAAAGCTGCATCATAGGGTATATGGCTGTCTCACTGGTGGGTCTGAGGGCGAGCTCTTCATCCAGCTTTCGGTCTCCAGCCTTGGTTACCCAGAAAAGCTGGTCTTCGAAGCTTTTCACATGAATAGCTTCCTTCTTCACCATGTCGGAGGTTATCATGAGGGGGAAGAGGGTTTCCTCATGCCCTGTCTCATCCAGCAGCCTCCGCATGAGGTTTAGCACGTTGTTTCTCAGCTTGAAACCGTAGGGAAGCCATACCCCGCAACCCTTCACAGGGTAGCGGTAATCCATCAGCCCTGACTCCCAAATAACTTGGTGAAACCAGTCTCCGAATTCCCTCTGCCATCGCTTTCTCTCCACAGCCATAAACCCCTACACCGAGCCCTCTTCAAAACCAATTTTAATTAGAGAGAAACACAGTATTTAAGAGGTTTTAGAGATGAAGCTGAAAGAAGGGGAGGCTGGGTTAGCATGAAACCCAAAGCAGTGCTGATCGTCTGCGACGGCCTAGCCGACAGGCCTGTGAAGGAGCTGGAGGGAAGAACCCCGCTGGAGGCTGTGGATAAATCCTCCATGGACGAACTCGCCAAGTTAGGGGTCAACGGGATCATGGATGTAATATCCCCTGGGATACCTCCTGGCAGTGACACCGCTCATTTGGCTCTCTTCGGCTACGACCCCTTCCAAGTCTACCGGGGCAGAGGGGCGCTGGAGGCTTTAGGTGGAGGTTTCCCGGTGAAGCCGGGTGATGTGGCCTTCAGGGTTAACTTCGCCACCGTCGACGAGGACATGACGGTCTTAGACCGGAGGGCGGGAAGAATAAGAACCGAACTAGCCGCTCAACTGGCCCCCCAACTTCAAAATCTTTCCCTACCTGAATATCCGGACGTGAAGGTTTCCTTCCTTCACACCACCGAACACCGAGGAGCCCTAATCCTGAGGGGGGAAGGACTTTCCCGCAATGTAACCGACTCTGACCCGGGGCGTACCTCTTCCAAGGTTTTGGAGGTGAAAGCAACAGACCAGAGTCCTGAAGCACTGAAAACAGCCGGCATCCTCAACCGTCTGACGAAAAAAATTCATCAAATACTGAGAGAGCATCCGCTGAATAGGGAACTCGCGGAGAAGGGTGCAAAACCTGCCAACTGCGTCCTTTTCAGGGGAGCAGGCATTCTACCGCCCATAACTCCCATGACACGGCTTTTCAACGTGAAAGCCGCATGCATAGCCGTCACCGCCCTAGTCAGAGGGGTAAGCGCAGCGGCTGGAATGGAGCTTCTCAACGTCGAAGGTGCGACGGGAACACTGGAAACAGACGTAATAGCTAAGGCTAAGAAGCTGGTGGAGAACTTTCAGAACTTCGACTTTTTCTTTCTCCACGTGAAGGGAGCAGACAACGCCAGCCACGACGGAAACCTAGAGGGGAAAATGGCCATGGTTAAAAAGCTAGATTCCATGGTGAAATTTCTGTTAAACAACCTAAACTTGGAAGAGACTGTGATAGCTTTGACATCTGACCATACAACGCCTCTATCCATGCGGAACCACTCCGGAGACCCTGTTCCCCTAACCATAGCCGGCTGGGGGGTGCTGGCAGACGATGTCAACCAGTTCTCAGAGAAGGCCTGCGCCAAGGGAGGGCTAGGCAGGATTCGAGGTAAAGACCTTATGCCCATTCTCATGAATCTGGTTGGAAGACTGAAAAAGTTCGGCGTATAACCAGCTGGGTTGTCGGCGGATTTGACGGAAGCACCCCTCATTTCCTTTACCGTCTTTATCTCAGCTTTTATTTTTTTGCTTAAAAGTGCAGACTTTTTTGTCGATGGGGCTGCGGGGTTAGCGGACAAACTCGGACTTCCCCGAATCTTCATTGGCATAGTGCTCATGGGATTTCTCACAACTTCCCCGGAGTTCGCTGTCTCCGTGCAGGCAGCCTACTTAGGGCATCCTGAGGTAGCCTTGGGCAACGCTGTAGGATCGGTGGTTGCCGACGACGCCTTCGCATTGGCTTTAGCTGCAATTATAGCCGGCATTTCCATCGACAAGCAAGTGTTGAAGAGATTCGGAGTCTTCCTGATATTCTCAGCTCTTTTATCCTACCTCTTGGCCCTAGACGCCTCGGTTACGAGAGTTGAAGGTTTGGTGTTGGCGTCTCTGCTGGTTGGATATTATCTTTACCTCATAAAAACCGGGGCTCAGCAGAGGAAAAGCCACCTAAACACGGAAGGCTACGTTGAGGCTCGAAAGGTCACCTTTCGAAGGGTTTTACTCCTGTTTCTCACAGGCGCCGGCGGCGTTATAGTTTCAGCTAGGCTGGTGGTGTGGTCAGGGCTTTCCATAGCTGAATATTTCGGGATACCTGAAGTGGTTATAGGGTTAACGGTCATCGCCCTAGGGACCTCCCTGCCGGAGATAAGCACCGCCGTGGTTTCAGCCCGTAAAGGCAAAGGCGAAATAGCCGTAGGAAACATCCTCGGCGCTGATGTTTTGAACATCTTGTGGATAATAGGCGTCTCAGCCTTGGTAAACCCGATAAAAGTGGACCCTAAAACCATCGAGTTCGCCTATCCGTGGATGCTTCTGGTGGTTGCGGTGATGTTGCTGTTAATGCGGCACCGATATGAGCTGACAAGGTGGAAAGGCCTCCTTCTATTAAGCCTCTACGTCGTTTACCTATTCCAACTGGCAAAATTCTTTTACTAAAAGGCTGTCGATGGTTGTGGTTTAAAGGTCGAAATGTGTTTTTCTAACAGATGACCATCTTTTCCGGCATAAGGGGTGAGGTGATGCGGATTTAGATTTATATTGTTAAATCTCATACTAGCATAGAAGTGAACTGATTGGTCGGCGTTGAACAGCTTCTATGGGATCTCGCTAGGCAGCTGGGCTTCGTAGGAGTGTTTCTGATAAGCTTCATAGGCGCCTCCTCGGTGATCATCCCCATCCCCTATACGGTGGTGATCTTGTGGCTAGGCCTCAATATGCCCATCAACCCCTACATGCTCGCCGCGGTGGCGGGACTGGGTTCCGCTGTGGGGGAGCTCTCCGGCTATATCCTAGGCTACGCAGCGAAACATGTGGTCAGTGAAAAGCGGAAGAGAAAGTTCGACGCCATGTTGAAAATACTGATGAGGCATAAAAACATCTGGCCTCTTCTGATATTTCTCTTTGCTCTCACCCCTCTGCCCGACGATATTCTCTTTGTTCCCCTCGGTCTTCTTCACTTCAATTTCCTCAGAGCCTTCATTCCCTGCATCATAGGTAAACTGGCCATGTTCTACATGCTGGTGTTTGGAGGTAAATATTTAGGCGGAATCGCAAGCTCTCTGGTGGGAGGAGGCGGCCCAGTTACCACACTTGTTTTCACGGTCATAACTTTCGCCGCTCTCCTAGTAACTGTTTTCGTAATATGGAAAATCGACTGGGAAAAAGTTCTGGAAAAATACGAAACTCTCATCCGGACAACCCTCAACACCAATTTTTCCCGCTGAGGCAAAAATTTAACTGAAAGACCCTATTACATTATGGGAGTAGCCGGCAAAGGAAAACGGCGACTTTTCCATGGCTTCCCCAGAAGTCAAAACATCCATCGAAAAAGCCTTGAAGGAACTGGAGTCATCCTTGGAGGACTATATCCAAAGAACACCCTCGAAGGCGGAGCTGAAAATCTGGGAGGCGTCATCGGAAGTCGAATATGCCCTCTTCCTACTGGAAATCGACGGAGAACCAATTTACCTAAAACCAGAGAACCTGAACTGCGAAGATGAAAAACAGAACCCTGCGGAGTGCGTGGTTAGAGCGCAGACCCTCCTCCAAGAAGCTTTGGAACTCTGCGATGCCTCTGAAGGTCGAGGACAGGTTTCTGAAAAACTGTGGGCTGCTAAGCGCTACCTTCTTGCTTCGCAAGAGCAGGTTAAAAGAGAAGAAGGAAGAAGCCCTCCTGTTTAAATTCGGCCTTTTCTGAGGTCGATAACATCTTCGAGGTCAGGGCCTGTCCCCACAAGGGTAACAGGCACGCCTAGTAGGTCTTCGATTTTCTGGAGAAATCTCCTTCCCTCCAGAGGCACTTGGTCCAGTTTTTTAGCCCCCCGGCATTCAGGGTAAAGGGCGTCCATTTTGGTCAAGGCGATCTGAGTTGCTCCATTCAGCTTCACCGACCTTTTAGCCAGTTCAACGTTGAAAGGCGCTACTCTCCTTGTTCGACCGGTTACCGTGGCTGTTTCGCTCCAGCCTCTTTTCTCTGCCTCCGAAGGAGGAAGCTCGCCGGGTAAGAACCCTCCTCCAACTCGGGTGACGTAGGCTTTGAACACCACTAAAACCTCATCTACTCGGGTAGGTCCGATGCCTACGTCGGCGCAGATGGAGGAGGCTGTAACGTCTTTGGACGTGACATACGGATAGGTTCCATGGTAGAGAGAGAGAAAAGTCCCCTGAGTTCCTTCCACCAAGACTTTTTCTCCCCTATCCAGCGCTTCGTTTACTTCCCCAGCCACGTCACCCAAGTAAGCCTTAAGTTCAGAGTGTTCCTCGGCGATTTTAACCGTCCTCTGAACCCTTTCCACGTTACAAGGTCCTGTTCCCGTTCCCGTGGTTCCGATCTTCCCGGATAGATGCGCTGAAGCCTTGTCAGCTTCCACATGTCGATCTTCGATGATAGCACACTGGCGGTCGAGGAGGAGGCGTCCGTGACAGCCTGTCATTTCCACTTCGCTCAGTAGCAAACGGGGGTTCACCAGCACCCCTGCTCCTATTCCAAGCTGCGTGTTCGGGTTGACGACGGCGCTGGGAAGCATCCGAAGCTTCAATGTTCTGCCCTTGTAAATGACGGTGTGCCCAGCGTTAGGGCCTACGCCGCCTCTGACCCCCCATTTGACTTGGTCTTTCACCGCCAAGTAGGACAGGATTTTGCCTTTGCCTTCGTCTCCCCAAAAGCCTCCGACGGTAACCGTGCAGGGCATTCTTCGACACCGAGAGAGTGTTTGCGGATTTCAGAGCTAGTAGGCGTCCCTAGAAGAAAAAGGTTTTCTTCAGCTGAAAACGAAAAATACACCATCCCCTTTAATCTATGGCAGGAAGGTCGGTCAAACTAGGTAGCCTTAAAATTAATCAACTCAGGCGAATGGTAGCCGTGAAGCCCTTAAAAGTGGCGGTACTCTTCTCCGGAGGGAAAGACTCCACTTTAGCTGTGCTGAAAACAGTCAGCCTCGGACATAGAGTTTCAGCTCTACTGACGGTTAAACCAGCAAACCCCGAATCTTGGATGTTCCATCATCCTTGCATCGACCTGACTCCCCTTCAATCCCAAGCCATGGGACTCCCTCTCCATATCCAGGCGACTTCTGGGAGAAAAGAAGAAGAACTTCAAGACCTGAGAAGAGCGTTGGAGTTCTTGAAAAAGAAATATCGGATCGAGGCCGTTGCTTCAGGTGCTGTTGAAAGCCAGTACCAGAAATCCCGCATCGAAAAAATCTGCAAAGAAACCGGCTTAATAAGCCTGAATCCGCTGTGGGGCAGGGATCCTTTAAAACTTCTAGAGGAAGTTCTGAGTTTAGGTTTCGAAATTGTCTTCACCGCTGTGGCAGCTGAAGGTTTTGATGAAAGCTGGCTTAACCGGAGACTGGATGAGGAGGCTGTTCGAGACCTTAAGATCCTTAACAAAAAATTCGGAGTCCACCCCTCTTTGGAAGGGGGAGAAGGGGAAACTTTCGTGAAGGATACTCCTTTTTTCGCGAGAAAGGTGGAGTTCTGCGGCGTTGAGAAGGTTTGGCGGGGATACTGGGGATACCTCAAAGTTAAAGAAGCCAAGCTGATAGATAAATCAGGGAAAAGGAGGGCCGCAATAGCTTGAAGGATCGAGAAAACAAGCCTCTGGGAGAGGAAGCTGAAATAGGCATACTGGGAGGCACAGGGCTGTACTCGCTGCTGGAGAAACCCAGAGAGATAAAAATAGACACCCCCTACGGACCCCCCTCCGACCTCTTGGCCCTAGGGGAAATCGCAGGCAGAAAAGTGGCTTTCCTCCCCCGGCATGGGAGACACCACCAGCATCCCCCGCACACCATACCCTACCGAGCTAACCTCTGGGCTATGGGGAAGCTGGGGGTGAAGAGAATTCTGGCCCCCTGTGTAGTAGGCAGCCTTCAACCTCACGTTCAATTGGGCGACATTGTAATATGTGACCAGTTTGTAGACAGGACATCGGGGAGAGTAGACACCTTCTATGACGGCCCGGTGACAGCTCATGTGTCAGCAGCCGACCCATACTGCCCTGAGCTACGGAAATGGGTCATTGAAGCTGGGAGAAGCTTAAAACTGCGGGTTCACGACCGCGGCACCGTGGTGGTGGTGCAGGGGCCTAGGTTCAGCACTAGGGCTGAAAGCCGGTGGTACAAGAGCTTCGGCTGGGAGGTCATCAACATGACTCAGTATCCCGAGGTCACACTGGCCCGAGAGTTGGAGATCTGCTACGTTAACATTTCCTTGGTAACGGACTACGATGTCTGGCAGCCTGAACCTGTCAGCCACTTGGAGATCTTAAAGGTTCTAACCCAAAACATTGAAAATGTGAAGAAGCTTATCTACGAGGTCGTACCTAAAATTTCCAAGGATAGACATTGCCCTTGCAGTTCAGCCCTCAGCATGACCAAATTCTAGCGGCTTTCTGCTATTGTGGCCGTCGAGCGTTTTCTAGGCGCTATTTAGCCTTGGATTTGAAGGGCGGGGAGTTAATTAATAAGTTATTTTTTAAGCTAGGTGAAAAGAGTTTATGACGGAGTCCGGCGTAGGAGAGAATGGTGTTGACGAAATACATCTTCGTAACCGGAGGAGTCTTATCCAGCGTTGGGAAAGGGGTTGCAGCGGCCTCCATAGCAAAGATGCTCCAAGTTAGAGGATTCTACGTCACCGCCATTAAGATAGACCCTTACCTCAATGTGGACGCGGGGACGATGAACCCCTACATGCATGGGGAAGTTTTTGTCACCGAAGATGGAGGAGAAACAGACCTCGACCTCGGCTGGTATGAGCGGTTTTTGGATTTAAACATGAGCAAAGACCACTACATCACCACAGGGCAGATTTACGGGGAGGTTATCCAAAAGGAAAGGCAAGGCGACTATCTAGGAAAATGCGTCCAGATAGTCCCTCACATAACCGATGAAATAAAGAGGCGAATACGTCGCGTGGCTGAGAAGACGCGGGCTGAAATCGTGCTGACAGAGATCGGAGGTACCACCGGCGACATCGAGGGCTTACCTTTCTTAGAAGCCATCCGGCAGCTGCGCCTTGAAGAAGGCTACCTCAACACTCTCTTTGTCCATGTGGCACTGGTCCCAGTTCTTGAAACTACCAAGGAACAGAAGACCAAGCCTCTCCAACACAGCGTAAACGAGCTGCGGCGGATAGGAATACAGCCGGACATCGTTATATCCCGGTGTAGCACGATGGTTGAGCCAGAGGCTCAGAGGAAAATAGCCCTCTTTGCAAACGTGGAAGAGCGAAGTGTTTTCTGTTCCCCGACGATACCTAACATTTACGAGCTGCCCCTCACCTTCGACCGACAGGGTATGGGCGAATACCTCTGCGAAAGACTAGGTCTGCCCAAGCAAAAGCCGGCGTGGAACGGTTGGTTAAAGGTCGTCGAAGACCTCTCCAAGCCCACCGTGGAGCTTAAAATTGCCCTCTGTGGAAAATACGCCAAACTAGCTGACTCCTACATCAGCATCAACGAGGCTTTAAAACACGCGGGAGGCTCTTTTCGAGTCTCGGTGAAGATGGATTGGATTGAAACTGAAATCTTCGAGGAAGACCTCTCCAAGCTCAGCATTCTGAATGGGTACAATGGAATTCTGACACCTCCAGGCTTCGGAGTGAGGGGGACTGAAGGTAAAATCGCTGCGATTAAACATGCAAGGGAACAGAACATACCTTTCCTAGGCATTTGTTTCGGCTTTCAGATGGCAGTGGTGGAGTTCGCCAGAAACGTATGCGGCTTGGAGAAAGCTAACAGCACCGAAAACGATCCTCAGACGCCCCACCCAGTTCTTGACTTGCTTCCTGAGCAGAAAAACGTGCAGCTTAAAGGGGGAACCATGAGGCTTGGCGCCCAAGAGGTTCGAATAGAGCCTAAAACCCTAGCCCATAAACTCTACAAGAGCAGCTTGGTGCGGAAACGGCACAGGCATCGATTTGAGGTAAACCCCAAATATTGGCCCATCCTAGAGGAGGGCGGACTTCTCCTCTCCGGGAAAAGCTCCGACGGAAAAAGGGTGGAAATATGCGAATATCCAAGAAACCTGTTTCACATGGGAGTGCAGTTCCATCCGGAATTTGAAAGCAGACCCGGGAAGCCGGAGCCGGTTTACCGCGGCTTTATAGAGGCATGCCTCCGGAGAAAACAGGGCGGCGGGTGACCGCTCCCATTTATATATTTAAAAACGTCTTTTCCGCATTTTTCAACAACTATGTCCTTTAAGTCTGTGATGCAGAGGTTCAGGCAACTGGATCCCCGGGACTTCCGCATTCTCCTAGGGGTGGAAACGGGGATGACTAGTCACGAGTTTGTTCCCCGGGACCTTGTTTTAAGCTACTCAAACCTCCCCCCAGAGGAAGCCCTCTACAGGTTAGAGCGGGTTGAGAAACTGGGTGTGCTGAGAAGAACCTCCCGCCCCTACGTGGGGTACTCTCTAAATTACTTAGGCTATGATTTTCTCGCCTTAAACTTCTTCGTCAAAGCTGAATTAATAGAGGCTTTAGGCGGAAGCCTAGGCCTCGGTAAGGAGGCCGATGTCTATGAGGCCTTTAACCCCCAAGGGGCCCTCCTTGCATTGAAATTTCACAGACTTGGCAGGATAAGCTTCAGACAAACAAGGCGTGTGAGAGGCTATGTAAAACAGAAGGCCCTATGGCTTTTCCGCTCCAAAGCTGCTGCGGAAAGAGAGTACGAAGCCCTTGAGAAGCTTCACGCACATGGGATCCAAGTGGTGAGGCCCATAGCCCAGAACCGCCACGCTGTCTTGATGGATAAAATAGAAGGAAGAAGGCTTGTGCACGTTACTAAGCTACCTCGGCCGAAGCAGACTATGATGGAGATCTTGGAAAACATCGGCAAGGCTTGGAGGGAAGCTGGAATAATTCACTGCGATCTCAGTGAATACAACGTCATGATCTCCCCGGACGGCTCTCTGAAAATAATCGATTGGCCTCAATATGTCACCGCAACCCACCCCAATGCGGATTTTCTCCTAAAAAGGGATATTCAAAACATATGGACGTTTTTTCAGAGAAAATTTAAAATTAGGATGACTCTGGAAGAAGCATTAAAAATAGTCGGTAAAGAGTAGAAGCAGCCGCCCTAGAAAAGTTCAACTCCACGGAGGATGTCCTCCGTCAGTCTTGTCACACCAGCTACTTCCTCGTCGACGATGGATTTCACATCATCTTTTATACTTTGTAAGGTTCGCCCTTTCTCCATCACCGTCTGAACATTGGTCATCAGGGGTTTGTTGATGGGTTTTCCTATTTGGCTTAGGATTTTTACGTATACTTCGCGGATGCCCTTAACTTCCTCATAAATCTTATTGGCCAAAATTCGGGCGAGAAGGTTGTAGATTTTTCCCACGTGGCTGACGGGGTTTTTTCCCGCGGTGGCTTCAAGGCTCATCTGTCTGCAAGGGGTTATCAACCCGTTCACCCTGTTCCCCCTCCCCGTGTTTCCGTCGTCTCCCATCTCAGCTGAGGTCCCTGTAACTGTGAGATAGAAGCAGCCTACTCTGGGCCTATCGCCCACGTTCACCTTCACGTCTACATCCATATCCGTTAGTGTGGCGGCCAGTTCCTTAACCTTCTTACAGACCTCCCCCTTCACACTTATATAATGCTCTTTGTTGGGGATTAGAGGGCTTATCATGGCTGCGGATATCGTCAACTTCACTTTGTTTCTATTCCTCAAACCCATGACTTTAATATCCTCCCCCACCTCAGGGAGTTCCTTCTTGAAGCCTTCTGAGTTCAGGTATTTTTCAGCCTCCAAAACAAGTTTCTCCGTGGGGGTTAATGGAGCGAAACTCACACCGAAAGATGTATCGTTGGAAAGGGGCACCGTCTTCCCAGCCTGAAAGATTTTAACAAGATCCATTGAACCCTCTCGAATTTTATGGTACACCTTCACATGTTTGTCAGGGTCAAGAAACCTGAAGTTTCTTTTTATGAGAGCCTTCACGGAGTTTTCAACCAGTTCTCCCAGCGGAACGACTTCTCCACCACTTTTTGTAATGGCTCTCCCGGCGACAATGATGTGAATAGGTTCGAGGACTTCTCCTCCTCCAAATCTTGGATTTGACTTTCCACCTACAACCAAACCTTTATCTAGGTTATGGTGGAGAACGGCTCCGAATTTTTCCAAATAGCATTTGCACAATTCTCGGCTGAGGTTTTCCGCTACGGCGTCGGCTATGTAGTCGGGGTGCCCTTTACCTTTTCTTTCTACTATTTCTATGCCGTAGTCAACAGTAGGCTTTCTTCCGATGCTTTCTATAAGCACTCTGGCCATTCTATTTCCCCGCGTTTAGAATTACTGAATAAAGTTGCTTCTTACTTCACTGGAAGGATATCATGATGATGTTGTTACCTCTGATGAAGATGCTACCGTATTGAACCACTGGTTCATCGCTGGCATATTCTGTGGCGTTGTCCAGGATGAGATTCATGTAGTTGTCGCATTTAACCAGTCGACCTCTGTATTCTAGGTCGTTCTTGAGTTTAACCCTGATGTTCGCGTTCAAGTTTTTAGCCAAGAACACTATGGGTTTCTTCCCGGTTTCCACGAAGTTCAACCTTCTAGGATTGAATCCTTACGGGATCTTTAGATATTATAAGTTTTTCTTTTAAATTTTTCACTTTTAGGTTTGACCGTTTCAACTCAAATGATATACATATAAATGTAAATTTTTCAAAGTTTTTAATCATTTATGCAAAAAATTTTTTATATCAAACATCTGCAATCTTACTCCAAGAGGAAGAGCGAGATTCGTCGTATAAGCTGAAGAGGAAAAGCCGTGTTCACGAGTCTTCCATCCGGGCTGGAGTAAATTTGAAGTTCAATAACCTCCCCCCTTCACGGGGAACAAAACTAGGAAACCATAGATAGCGATGTTTATAGACGAGACTCATTGCTGGGAAAGATGAAGGAAGTAGCTTCAAAACCGAAGTTGAATGTGGGGGATATGAGTGAAAAATTACACGGTTGAGGTAGTGATTCAAAATAAACCTGTCGCTCGGGATCCAGAAGGCGAAACGATCCACCGTGACCTCCTATTAAAGGGAGGATATGAAAATGTGAAGTCTGTTCGTGCTGGAAAGTACATTCAGTTGGAAGTTCAAGCCGAGGGTCCTGAAGATGCTGAAAAGCTGGTTTTTGAAATGTGTAACGCTCTTCGTCTCTACAATCCTGTGGTTCACACAAGCCGCATCCAAGTGAGGGAGAAATAGAAACGAGGGTTGCTGTCATTAAGTTTCCCGGTTCCAACTGCGACCTAGATGTGGTCCATGTTCTAAAAAACGTTCTAAACGTTCCCACGGAGCTGGTTTGGCATAAGGAATTCAAGCACAGCGGCTATGATGCCGTGGTTTTACCTGGAGGATTTTCTTACGGAGATCATTTGAGATGCGGAGTTATAGCGGCGAGAAGCCCGGCTATGGAGGAAGTTAAACTCATGGCAGAAGAAGGGAAACCAGTTTTAGGAATATGTAACGGCTTCCAAATACTGGTCGAAGCTGAAATTCTCCCCGGAGCCTTTCTGCCCAACGACAGCTTAAAATTCATCTGCAAGTGGATTATCCTCCGATGTGAAACAGCCCACACCGCTTTCACCAGCCTCATTTCGGAGGGACAAATGCTTCACATGCCCATAGCCCACCATGAGGGAAGATACTTTCATGAGGCAGAAGCCCTCAAGGCCCTTAGCTTCTCCCGTCGAATCGTGTTCAGATACGTGGATGAAAAAGGTGAGCCCTCCTCTAAGGCTAATCCTAACGGGGCAGTTGGGAACATAGCCGCTATTGCTAACGAGCGGGGAAATGTCCTAGGTATCATGCCTCATCCAGAGAGGGCTTCAGAGCCTATCCTCAACCCTAGCAGGCGGAGAGACGGTGCGCTGATCTTCCAGTCCATGGTCGACTATATCAAACATTGAGGGAAAAACCATGTCCACTCTATCACCGCCCATAAAAACCCACCTAACTAGGGAAGAAGCGGAGGAGATAAGGAAGCGGCTGGGAAGAGAGCCAAATCCGGTAGAGTGGGGCATGTTCGACATCATGTATTCCGAACACTGCTCCTACAAGAGCAGCCGACCCATGCTGAGCTTGTTGCCCTCACGTTCCCCAAGGGTCGTCGTAGGGCCGGGTTACGATTCAGGCATCGTGGACATAGGGGACGGCTACGTGGTAGCCTTCAAGGTTGAAAGCCACAACCACCCCTCTGCCATCGAACCTTACAACGGAGCCGCTACAGGCGTTGGAGGAATCGTCAGGGATGTCCTCTGCGTTGGAGCCAGGCCTATTGCCCTTTTAGACTCTCTGAGATTCGGGAACCCCCGGTCAGGGCGCACCCAGTGGCTTTTCAAGCATGTGGTGAGAGGGATAGGCGACTACGGTAACTGCATCGGGGTTCCCACGGTGGCGGGGGAAGTTGAGTTTGACAGTAGCTTTGAAACAAACTGCTTGGTCAACGTAGCCTGCGTTGGGCTTGCGAAGAGAGAGGACATTATCTTAGCTGAGTTCAAGGAACCTGGAGACATTTTAGTTTTAGTGGGAGGTCCCACTGGAAGGGACGGCATCCACGGGGTGACCTTCGCCTCAAAAACCATCGGACAGCAGTCGGAGGAAGACAGGCCTGCGGTTCAGATTGGCGACCCCTTCACCAAAAAGCTTCTGATAGAAGCTGTTCTGGAAGCTTTGAAAACAGGACAGGTTAGGGGGTTGAAGGATCTGGGAGGAGGCGGCCTAACCTGTGCAGCGTCAGAAATGTCCTTTAAAGGAGGCAGAGGGGTGGAGCTAAACCTTGACCGTGTTCACGTCAGGGAAGAAGGCATGACTCCCTATGAGCTGGTTCTTTCCGAGTCTCAGGAACGCATGCTTTTTGCCGTCAACCCTCAGGGGCTTTCCCAAGTTCTCCGAGTCTTCGAGAAATACGGACTCTCTTACTCCATCGTAGGAAAAGTTACGGAAGGTGGCAATGTTTCCGTCTTCTTCCAAGGTGAAAAGGTGGCGGAAGTTCCCTCCGAAATCTTAGCTCAAGCACCTGTTATCAGGAGAGAAGCCAAAGAGCCAAGCCTCCCGGCGGATGGTCAGAACTATCCGACGCCCAAGGAACCTGAGAATCTGAACGAGGTTTTCCTCAGCCTCCTGGCCTTGCCTAACATAGCCAGCCAAGAGTGGGTCTTCCAGCAATATGACCATGAGGTGGGAGTTAGGTCGGTGGTGAAGCCCGGAGAAGGTGATGCTGCCGTGCTCCGGCTTCTTGAAATCCCCAAGGCCATAGCCCTCAAGGCTGATTGTAACAGCCGCCACGCTTACCTTGATCCCTTCTACGGCCATGCCGGAGCCTTGGCGGAGGCAGCTAGGAATGTGGTCTGCGTAGGAGCTGAACCCGTCGCCTATGCTGACTGCTGTAACTTCGGCAATCCGGAAAAGCCGGAGATCTTTTGGCAGTTTAAGAGAGGAATAGAAGGCCTAGCTTACATGGGCAGAGGCTTGGGCATTCCATGCGTGGGAGGAAATGTCAGCTTCTACAACGAGGACAGCGAGACAGGGGTGGCTGTTAAGCCTTCTACCGTCGTGGTTATGTTGGGACTGATAGAAGACCTTCAATGGATAACAACCCTAGCCCTCAAAAACCCCGGAGACTGTGTTCTGGTGGTGGGGGAGACCCGCCCGGAGATGGGTGGCTCAGAATATTACTGCGAGATTCACCGGATAAACCAAGGCAGGCCTCCTGCAGCTGAGGCGGCTAGGGAGAAAGCCTCCCTTCAAACTGTTTTGAAGGCCATCCGAGCTGGGTATGTTTCCGCAGCCCACGACTGCTCCAAAGGCGGTCTAGCCGTGGCGCTGGCACTGATGGCTGTCCAAGGGAAACTGGGATTGAAAATTGAGTTGGAACATGTTCCTTGCAGAGGGGTAACCCGTAAAGACGAACTGCTCTTTTCCGAGACCTATTCAAGGTTCATTCTCGCAGTCAACGAGGAAAATGTTGATGTGGTTTTGAAGTTGGCAAGCCGAGAAGGCGCACCTGCCAGAAAGGTAGGCAGAGTGGTGGATGACGCCGTCTTCCTCCTACAAGCCTCCGGAACCCCTGTCATCCAAGTTGACTTGGCTGAGATCGAAGAAAGGTGGAGGGAGGCTATTCCTAGGATCATGGAGGGAAAAAATTGAGCCACGACTATCCTCGGGAAGCCTGCGGTGTGTTCGGAGTATGCTGCACCACACAGCCTGCGGCCGGCCGCATCTTCACCGGCCTGATGGCCCTCCAGCACAGGGGGCAAGAATCGGCTGGAATGGCCTTAGCTGAGCCTGAAGGCCGGTTGGTGGCCAAGAAAACCATGGGCTTGGTGGGAAGCGGCTCCCTTTTGAAGGAAGCCCTAAGTCTCAGAGGTAAAATAGGCTTGGGACATGTACGCTACTCGACCACGGGTCTTTCCTCCGTGGACAATGCGCAGCCTTTCTGCATCGGGGAGATGGCCTTCTGCCACAACGGAAACTTGGTCAACTACATGGAGCTGAAAGGGCTGATGTGGAAGAAACGTATTCCTCTCATGTCGTCCTCCGATGCTGAAATCTTGCTCAACATTCTCTTGGAGAAGCGGAGGGAAACAGGGGACGTTTTTGAGGCCCTCTCCGCCTTGGCTGAGGTGGTGGAGGGAGGCTACGCCGCCCTCTGCCTAACCGACCAAAGTGAACTGTTAGCCTTCCGGGACCCCCTTGGGCTGAGGCCGCTGTGCTATGGCAGGGGAGAAGACTTTGCCGCCTGCGCCTCTGAGAGTGTGGCCTTGGACTCGGTTGGCGGCGAGTTTCTGTCGGATGTTAAACCGGGGGAAGCTCTGCTGATTACGGATTCCCACCTAGTGAAGAAGCGGTTCGTTGCTCCCTGTCGGAGGGCTCATTGCATGTTTGAGTACGTCTACTTCAGCCGGCCTGATTCGGTGATGGAGGGGAAAAGCGTTTACGATGTGAGAATCAGCCTAGGAAAAAGATTAGCTAAGGACTTCGACTGCAACGCCGATGTGATAGTGCCTGTGCCTGACACCTCTAGGCCTGCGGCTGAAGGCATGTCTAGGATGAGCAGCCTTCCAGTGGCAGAAGGCTTGATTAAAAACCGCTACATTCACAGAACCTTCATCATGCCTGTTCAGGCGGCGAGGGATGATGCGGTGAAGATGAAGCTCAACCCCCTAAAATCGGTGCTCCGAGGGCAGCGTGTTATCCTCGTGGACGACAGCATCGTGAGGGGCACCACCATCCGGAAGATCGTCGACATGGTCAGAAGGGCTGGGGCTAGGGAAGTCCATGTTCGAATAACCTGTCCCCCTCTGATCTCCCCTTGTTTTTACGGCATAGATATAGCGACCCACCAAGAACTTATCGCATCCCAGAAAACTGTGGAGGAAATACGCCGCCTTATAGGGGCTGACTCCTTGGAGTATCAAACTGTCCGAGGACTGGTGGAAGCCATAGGCCTGAGGGAAGAAGAGCTCTGCTTGGCCTGTTTAACAGGCGTCTACCCTACTCCTAAGGCCCAAAGGCTAGCCGATAGAATGCGGGTGAAGATGCCTGCAGAAGGCGTCCGATACATTGAAGCGGAAGGATGAAGTTTAGAGGTGAAAGAAGGAGGCCGTCTACCGTGGGCAGTGGAATAATAGGCATTTACGGCTTCAGCCGCCTTTGGAAGATGGCTCGCTTCCTCTACTACGGCCTCATGGCTCTCCAGCACAGGGGTCAAGAAACCTGCGGAATTGTCACCTCCGCAGGGAATGGAAACCTCTACCATCACAAGGCCCCAGGCCTCGTAGACCAAGTGTTCTCAGAGCCTAAAATCATAGAGGCCCTGAAAGGATGGATGGGCATAGGCTGCGTAACAGCTATGCCAGAGAAAGAGCTTGGAAAAATCCAGCCTGCGCTGGTAGAGGGGCCTCAAAAAGTTGCCTTATGTTTCGATGGAAAAATTCTCAATGTTAAGGAATTGACAGGAAGGGTCAAGCCCTTTGTTCCCCAAAGCGAAGCTGAACTTTTCGCAGCTCTTTTCTCCCGAGAATTGGAGGAAAAGCATCCCCTAGACGCCATGGCTGAGCTGATGAAGACGGTGAAAGGCGTATACTCGACTGTTATCTTAACAGGAAAAGGTGAAATGGTGGCCGCCCGGGATCCCCGAGGGGTTAAGCCTTTAACCATAGGAAGCTTCGGCTTTGACTACGGGGTTGTAGCCTCCGAAAGCTGTGCTGTGGACGTCATAGGGGCGGATTTCAAAAGCGACCTAAAGCCGGGGGAAATCTACTATTTCGACTCCCAAAGCATCAAAAGAAAACAGGCTGTGAAGCCTCAGCCCAGCTATTGCGCCTTTGAACACGTCTATCTCGCTAGGCCTGATTCTTGGATCAACGGAAGCAGCGTCTACAACGCGAGAATGGAGATCGGGAAAAGACTGGCGAAAGAAAACCCTGTCAGGGATGCGGAGGTGGTGTTAGGTGTCCCGGAGACAGCCATCCCCTTTGCGGTTGCCTACTCCAACGAAACAGGAACTCCCCTAGGTCTGGGTTTTGTGCAGACAGGGAGAAGGGTCAGAAGCGCCATCAAGCCCACTCAATTTGAAAGGCTGGTGGGAGTTCAGCTTAAACTCAACCCCATCAAGACTGCTATGGCGGGGAAAAAAATAGTTCTCGTCGACGACAGCGTCGTCCGAGGGACAACCACCAAAAACACGGTGAGCCTCATGAGGAATAGAATGGGCGCTAAGGAAATTCACGTCCGGGTGGGCAGCCCTAGACTGGTGGCCTCATGCCCCTACGGCACTGAAGTTCCTCCGGAAGACGAACTCATAGCTGCTAACCTAACTCCGGGAGAGGTGGGAAAGGTGGTGGGGGCGGACAGTTTCCACTGGCTGAGTCTTCGAGGGTTAACCGACGCCCTAGGCATTCCCAAAAGCCGTCTGTGTTTGGGATGTTTTTCAGGTAAGTATCCTCTTCCACCAGAAGAGGGAGGCGCTGATGATGGCCGTTAAGGTCTTGCTAGTCGGTGAAGGCGGCAGAGAGCACGCCATAGCGGAAGCTATCTGCCGCAGCCCCCAAAACCCTAGGCTTTACGCTGTTATGAGGCTGAACAATCCAGGCATAGCGTCCCTCTGCCAAAAAACAGGCGGCGAAGTTTTCCTAGGGGATTCCAAGAACCCTCAAACTGTCTGGGAGGCGGCTGAAAAATTCCATGTGGATTGGGTTTTCGTAGGGCCTGAGGAGCCTCTTTTCCACGGTGTGGCTGACACCTTGGAGAAGGCGGGAATACCCTGCGTGGGGGCGAAGAAGGGTCCTGCGGAGTTGGAGATGTCCAAGGCTTCCATGAGAAGGCTTATGTGGAAGTATAAGATCCCCGGAAGGCTGAGGTTCAAGGTTTTCAAGGAGGTAAGCGAAGCCGTCGCCTATCTGCGGGAGTACGCGGAAAGCTTAGCTTTAAAGCCTGCGAGACAGGCGGGAGGGAAGGGGGTCAAAGTGGTGGCAGACCTCCAAGCCTACCTAAGCGCGGAGAAATCCCACGTCAAAGAAGAACATGCTAAAATCATCTACAGCGAACACATGAAAGATTACACGGACATCGAAGACCGCATCCTCATTGAAGAAAAAGTAGACGGGCCTGAGTACACGCTTCAAGCCTTCACCGACGGCAGAACCGTCAGACCTCTGCCCTTAGTTCAAGACAACAAAAACGCCTTCGAAATGGACATAGGTCCTGAAACTGGGGGAATGGGTTCCATCGCAGGGAAAGGTCCTCTCCTCCCTTTCATCACCATGGAGGAATACCGGCAGTCTGTCAGCATTGTGAACAAGTGCGTGAAGGCGGTGGAGGCGGAAACAGGAGAAAAATACAAGGGAGTGGTTTCAGGGCAGATGATGCTCACAGCCAGCTGGGGCCCCACCATCATCGAATTCTACTCCCGGCTGGGAGACCCGGAGGCAGTCAACGTGCTTCCCCTTCTGAAAACCGACATGGTGGAAATATGCGAGGCCATCCTCGATGAGAAACTCCACAAAATCAGGCTGGAGTTGGAGAATGCTGCCTCCGTGGTGAAATGTGTCTCTCCAAGAGGCTATCCGGACCAGAGAGAGCTGGCCAAAGGTCACCCTCTCTCCATAGACCTCGAAGCCATCAGAAGGCATGGAGGCCGAGTTTACTTCGCATCCACCGACCAGAAACCTGACGGCGCCATCTATTCAGGCGGCTCCCGGCTGGTGGAAATCTTCGCCAAAGGCGAAACCATCATGGAGGCTGGGGAAAAGGCCGAAGCCTGCATGCCCTACGTGAAACTGGGAGACGGCTGGGGTGTTTATCACCGAAGCGACATTGGCTCAAGGGAACTTCTGGAAGTCAGAATAGAGCAGGCCCAGCTTATGCGGGCTGTCTACAAGTACAGGGCTAAAAAAGGGCTGGTGGGGAAAACCGTCGAATGGATTCCCAGAAAAGGTAAACTCGTCCTAAAAGCCTGAAGAGGATTTGAATAAAAATGAGGAAAGTCAAAGTATCTATTCTGATGGGAAGCGAAAACGACAGGGACATAGCTTCCAAGGCAGAAAAAATCCTAAAAACCTTGGGCATACCCTATGAGGTCAAAGTTCTCTCCGCCCACCGAACCCCCAAGGAACTGGAGAAATACTTGGAAAAGTCAGAGGCAGAAGTTTTTATAGGCATAGCCGGCCTCTCCGCGCATCTTCCCGGCTTCATCGCCTCCCGAACCCTCAAACCCGTCATAGGGGTGCCCAAAAGCGTGAAGCTGGGAGGCCTCGACGCTCTGCTCTCTATGGTTCAAATGCCCAAGGGAGTCCCCACCGCCTGCGTGGGCATCGACAATGGAGAAAACGCAGCTTGGCTCGCAGCCCGAATCCTAGCCCTCAACGACTCGGCGCTGAAGAAGAGGCTTCTGGAAGTGTAGAAGCCCAGCTCAGCCGGTCGACGGGGGCGGTATTCTCCACGATGAGCTTACCCTCCCTAAATCTGCTGGGATAGAAAGGTTCGAGGGATGGGGTTGCTTTCCCCTTCGCTATCACTTCAGCTAAAAGCCTTCCTACCACCGGGGCCAGCGTGAAACCGTGGCCGCTGAAACCATTGGCTTGGAAGAAGTTTTCCACCTCCTCCGCTGGGCCGAGGACGGGGCTTCCGTCGGGGGTTACGTCGAAGTACCCAGCCCACTGCCTCATGAGGTTGGCGAACTTCAGCCGGGGGAAGATTTCCACTGCTCTTTTGCAGAAGTTTTCCGCGAAGCTTAGGCTGGAGTTAAGGTTTAGGGAAAAATCTTCCCCGTCCGCCAGCCCGCCTACCAGCTCACCTCTCAAAGTTTGAGTAAGCTCCAAGGGCCCGTTGAGATGAACGATGGTGGGGTCGAGAAAATAATGGAAAGGCTCTGTAACCATTCCCTCCGCCCTCAGAGGCCTGTTAGGAAGGTTGACCCCGGCCATTCTGGCCACCTGCCGAGACCACACTCCAGCCGCGTTAACCACCCGGGAGCATTTTACCTCCCCCCGGCTAGTTTTCACCGCCCTGATGGCTTTCCCCTCCACCTTGAAGCCTTTGACTTCGGTGTAGGTGTTAAGCTCCACGCCCAGCCTTCTGCAGGCTTCACTGTAGGCCATGACCACCGCGTCATGGTGAGCCTTACTGTCCGTGGGGTCGAAAGAGGCTGCCCTAATCTTATCAGGGTTCAGATAGGGAAACCGTGCTCGAAGCTCTCCGGGGTTCAGAAGCCTAGTGTTCACACCTAAACGGTTTTGAAGCCGAACATTCCGTTCTAGGATCTCAGCCTCCTCCGGCGTCGACGCCAGCATCATACAGCCTCCTTTAATGTGGAGGATGTTGAAGCCCAGCTCGGCGGTGAGACCTTGGAAAATTTTTTTACTTTCCCTAGCCAGTCGGATGTTTTCCTCAGCTCCAAACTGGCTTCGGATTCCGCAGCAGTTCCGGGTGGACGCTCCGCTTCCGAGGTATCTCCTCTCTAGCACGGAGACTTTTCCCACGCCTCGCTTGACTAGGTTGTAGGCTACGGATAAGCCGACGACTCCCCCGCCTATTACGACAACCTCAGCCTTCTCCAGCACGGGTTTCCCCCTCGGCCAGCGCGCCTATGAGGATAGGCCTTGCCGGCGGCCTGATGGTCGTGGTCGCCATTTCCTCCATTTTTTTGCCTTCCATTTGGGCTAGAATTCTCATGACTTGGAAAAGGCATGATTTCCCTTGGCAGGGCCCAGTGCTGATGCCTGTGAACCTTTTCAAGGTTTCCAAGTCCTTGAAGCCCATTTTGATGGCTTTCACGATTTCTTCCTTGGATACGTCCTCGCAGAAACAAACTATCTCCTTTCCTTTTCCCACCTGTTTTCACCTTCTTCGAATGAACCTTGCATCCCATATCAGTTCAGGCGCAGTTTCCACGGTGACGTAACTTGACTTGGCGGCGTCCTTACCCATGCTGAAGGTTCTAATCACCCTAGCTGGACCCAGCTTCTCTCCTAACCGGTTGAGGAGGTCCACGGTTTCCCCCGCTTTAGGGAGGTCGGTGAACTCGTAGGGTAGACTGACCATGCCTTTTCCGTCATCGGTTAGGCGCACCATGAAGATGGCTACGCCTGGGCAGGCGTGCATGCACTGGAAGCATCCTATGCATTTATCGTAGTTTATCACAGGTAGGTCTGCCACCGTCTTCATCTCCAAAGCTTGGGTTTTACACGCGTAGATACAGGCGTCGCAGGGAATGTTTTGAGGACATTCGATCACGGCAACCCAGCCCTTCTTCAACCGCTCCTTGTCGGGCAGGTTTTTCAGGTCCTCTGAGGTGATGAAGCCCTGCCTCAGACGCTTCTCCACCCTACTTCACCTCGGTTGAGCCTTTTTCTTTCCTTCCCTGATTTTTGCGCTTAGAGGATTGTCCCTGAACTCTTCTAGGGCTTTCACGAATTCCGATCGCAACTTTTCCGCTTCTCGGTCTTTAACCAAGGATAAGCCGGCGGAGAGGCCGGCTATTCTCCCCCCTAGAATGGCGGTGCTGGCCTCTTCAATGCCTGAAGTGTCTCCAGCGATGTAGATCCCGGGAACCGAGGTTTCCATCCATTGGTCGTGGACGGGAACCATTCCCCCCAGCTCAGGCACGTACTTCAGCTGACAACCCGCTTGGTAGGGGAGTTCAAAGCTGGGATGCAACCCCACGGCCACACAGATAAAGTCGCATTCTAGTTCTTTCTCGCTGCCGGGAAGGGGATTCCACTTGTCGTCAAGCTTGGCCACCACAGCGCCTTCTACGCTTCCCTTCCCCAATGCCTTCAGGATCGTGTGCGAGGTGAGAATGGGAACCCCAGCTCTCCTAATCTTGGCTGCGTGGACGAAATATCCGCCTACCCCTGGCATGGCCTCAATAACAGCCTCCACCCTCACCCCTGCTTGGAGCAGTTGATAGGCGAGGATAAGGCCCACATTGCCGGCTCCGATGATGAGGCCGTTTTTCCCAGGTCTTATCCCTTGAACATTCATCAATGTTTGAACGCCTCCGGCTCCCATAACCCCTGGCAGGTCGTTGTTCTCGAAGATCAAAGTTCTCTCGTAGGCTCCGGTGGCGAAGACCATTCTTTTAGCTCTAAGCTTGACCATCTTCTCCTTGCAGAAATCTATCTTCTGAACTGCGCCCAAGATGTTGCCGGGGTAAAAGCCGAAGACGGTGGTGTCTAGCAAGACGGTGATGTTACTGTAGCTGGCGGCTTCTTTTTCCAGAATTCTCCCAATCTCAAATCCCCTAGTTCCAGCATAATATTCCTTAGAGCCGAAAAAGCGATGGGTCTGCTTGACCAGTTGCCCCCCTAGGCGGCTGTTTTCATCCACCAACGCCACCTTCAAACCCAGCTTAGCTCCGTAGAGGGCCGCTGAAATACCCGCGGGGCCGCCGCCTATCACCACCAAGTCTCCTTCCCATGTTTCGCTGGGAAGAAACTTCCCCAGCGTCGGGTTAGGTTCGGGGAATTCCCCGAATCCCGCCATGGCTTTTATGGCTCTCCGGGCCAGAGGCCAGACAAGCGGGCCGCCCACAAGCTTCTTGTAATGGCCTCCGACGGATGGAAACAGGCCGCGCTTCAAGGCGGCTGAAACCAAGGAGCCTAGGAGAGAAAATTTTCTTTTCTGGGATCTGACATCCATGCCTTCCTTAACCAAGGTTACGCAGGTTTTGACGTTGGATACACCGTCAACTTGAGCTAGGCAGCTGGAGCATTTTCCTATGGCGCAGAAGAACCCTCGAGGCCGCCTGTATTTCAGGCTCTCGGTGAGCTGTCTTATCCCCGCCGCGTAGAGGGCCGCCGTAATGGTTTCCCCTTCGTAGGCTTCGATCTCCCGGCCGTCGAAGAAGAACTTTATTTTCCTCCCCCTTTCAAAGCTGAGAATGGGGTGTTCTTGAATACGGGGGGAATACCGTTCTCCCTGCATCAGAGGTCTTCTCCGCTTCTCGGCAATTACTAGAGGTGGAAGAGTTAGCAGTATTTTTCAAAGTCTGCTTAAATAGCTTTCCCCAAGAGCATTCAGCTAACTGAATGCGGTTTAATGTGTCAACGTTAAAGTTATAAACCTCTTTTTCTTCTCTCAATGAGAGAGGGTATCCCTATGAGTCTTTTGAAGCTTCGCCTCTCCATGTACGGCACGCTGGCTTTCATCATCGGAGCTTCCACCCTTTTCTTCGCAGCCATTCTGACTCTTACCGGCAGTCTCAGTCTCTTGGTTCTGATGCCCATCGTGGTCATCTTCAACATCATCCAGTGGCTTTTCGCCCCTAAACTCATAGAGGCCATGTACAAGGCTAAGGAAGCTTCAAGGTCGGAGCACGGTCGCCTCTATGGAATGGTGGAAAGGCTAAGCCGGAAGCTAAACCTAGCGACGCCTAAGCTGATGATTGCCCGCCTTCCAATTCCCAATGCCTTTGCCTACGGTTCCCCCTTGACAGGGAGCAGGGTGGCGGTAACGGAGGGGCTGCTCAAGAACTTGGAAGAGGAAGAGGTGGAGGCCGTGATAGGGCATGAGTTAGGCCATCTCAAACATCGAGATGTGCAGATTATGATGTTCGTCTCCGTTCTGCCGGCTATATTCTATTTCCTAGGCTATTCCCTCATGCTCTCCACTTGGTTCGGCGGCTACGGAGCTAGAAGAGGGCAAGGTGCAGCGGCGCCCTTCCTCATCGGCATCGCCTGCCTCGCCATCTACTGGATTCTCTCTCTCTTCGTCTTGGGTTTAAGCCGATACCGAGAGTATTACGCGGACAGAACCAGTGTCAGCATTGTGGAGGACGGCGCCCGTAAACTGTCCGAAGGCTTGGCTAAGATCGTTCGCTTCTCAGGGAGGATGAGGCGGTATCAGGGGCGGGAAATAGGCAGCCTGAGCAGCTTCAAATCCCTCTTCATAGCCGACCCTGTCAGAGCTTCTAGAGACGTCGTCGAACTTTCCCATTATTCTCGATATGCATCGGATCAGCAGCTTGTAAACGAAATTCTCTCCCGGAGGCTTACTTGGGCTGACCGGTTTGCGGAGATCTTCTCAACCCACCCAAACATTGTGAAAAGGCTTAAGGCTCTTCAAGAACTGCGGTGAACTCGACCCTAAAACCTAGCGTTCCCGCCTTTTTTGTCTGTTCCTGGTGCAGAGTGGTCTCCCTGTTTTTTAATGCTGTTTAAAATGTTTTCATCCAATTCGAATCTTTGGTCAAAGGAATTGAAGAGCCGTCTAGATATTCGGTGAGGGTAGTAGAAGCCGAAAACTCTCTTGCCGGCTGAATTTTTAACGGCGTCGATGAGGTCTACAAAGTCGTCGTCTCCGCCCAGAAAAATGGCGATTTCGTAGCGGTTTTGGAAGGCCATGCTCAGCATATCAATGGCCAGTAGCACATCCACGCCTTTCTGCCTGTAACCCGCATGGGTTCGAATCAGTCTTCCCAGCCTAACTTGGATGTCGGGAGACTTTTCAATATTGTCAAAGTAAGCCTGCTGTCTGCTGAACAGATGGGGGTCTTCCGTCTGCTCGACTATGGCGTCGTAGTAGTAGGCTCTCAGCAGTTCTCCTTGAATGCTTTTTCCTCGAAAAGGATATTCGTTCATGATGGTGACCAATCTATGAAAGTCTATGCTATCATGGCCGAATTTTTCCCTGAAAATCTCCCGCACATAGCCTCCGTCGATGAAAACCATCACAGGCCTGAATGCGGCAGGGGGAGTAAACCCATACTGGGCCATGATTTTATAGTTTTCCGAAGCCGCCTATTTAAGCTAATCACTTCACTCCGCAGTAGGCTGAAAGGTGGGGGAGAGGAAAACTCTTATCGGAGCTAAGATAACATTCTCTGAAATCAGGCGGTCCTTTATGAAGCCGGTTGAGGTTCTAGAAAACATTTACTGGGTCGGTGCGGTGGACTGGAACGTCAGAAACTTCCACGGCTTCACTTACTCCACACCTCGGGGGACAACCTACAACGCCTACCTCATTGTGGACGGAAAAATAGTCTTGGTGGACTGTGTCTACGCCCCTTTTGGAGGGGAAATGATGGAGAGAATCAGGGAGATAGTGGAACCCGAAAAAATTGACTACATCGTCATCAACCATGTGGAGACGGACCATTCCGGAGCCCTAGCCGAAGTTTTAAAGTTCGCTCCGAAGGCAAAGGTGGTAGGCACGGCCAGATGTAAAGAGGGATTACTTAAACACTATTTTTTCAGAGACTGGAATTTTCAGGTGGTAAAAACCGGGGACGAAATAAACCTCGGCGAAAGGACTCTAAGCTTCATAGAGGCTCCCATGTTGCACTGGCCTGACAGCATGTTCACCTATGTAGGAAAAGACGGTCTGCTTTTGCCCAACGACGCCTTCGGCCAGCATCTGGCAACCTCAAAGCGGTTTGACGACGAGGTGGATGAGAACATTCTAATGGAGGAGGCGGCTAAATATTACGCCAACATCCTCTGGCCTTTCAGCTCCTTGGTGATAAAGAAAATAGAGGAACTTCAGCAACGAAACCTGAGTGTCGCCATGATAGCTCCAAGCCATGGTGTCATTTGGCGGAGCAACCCAGCGAAGATCCTTGAAGCCTACCTCTGTTGGGCTCGGGGAGAGGCTGAAAAGAAAATCCTAGTCGTCTACGATACTATGTGGGGCAGCACGGAGAAGATGGCTAAAGCCATCGTCGAAGGCATCCGCAGGGAAGGCGTTGAAGTAAGGCTGTTCAGGCTGCCGCTCTCAGACCGAGGAGCCCTGATTAGGGAGCTTCTTGAAGCTAAAGGCCTCCTAGTAGGCTCCTCTACCATCAACAGCGGCATCCTCCCAACTCTTGCATCCTTCCTCGAAGACCTAAAGGGGTTAAAGCCTAGGAAAAAAGTTGCAGCCGCCTTTGGCTCCTACGGGTGGGGTGGAGGTGCGGTGAGGCATATTGAAGAAGCCCTCCGGCAGGCGGGAATAGAGATACTGTCCCCCGGCTTGACTGTCAAATGGGTTCCAGACGAGGAAGAAACCCGAAAATGCTTGGAGTACGGAGAAGAATTTGCCAGAAAAATTTAACTTAAGACGTTGTCTCCAAAGTCTTTCTCCGGGTCTTTCGCATTAGGCATAATGTATATCCTTATGAGGCTGTGTTTTTCAGTCTATCTTAAACAGGGATGTATAAAGTCATGTCCCCTATCTCAGAAAACATGCGAGATGTTAAGTTGAAAGGATTCGCTGAATCCTTGAAGGCGGCAGAAGCCCTAGACCGATACTTCACGACGGTTCAAATTAAAGTCCGCGATGCTGAGGAGGTTCCGATTTCCGATGCTGCGGGGCGGGTTTTAGCCCAAAACCTCACGGCTGAAGTGGATATTCCACCTTTTGACAGGGCTGCCATGGACGGCTACGCCGTCAAGGCGGAGGACACTTCAGGGGCTTCTGCCACCAACCCGGTTCTTTTGGACGTGGTTGGAACAGTGGAGGTGGGAAGGAAGGCAGAGCTCATTGTCAAAAAAGGGCAGGCGGTGAGAGTCTGGACAGGAGCTCCCCTGCCTGAAGGTGCTGACGCGGTTATCATGTTAGAGTACACCAACCTCCATGATTCCGGCATCCTAGAAGTTTACCGAACAGTGAGTCAGGGGCAGAATGTTTCCAAGGTTGGAGAGGACGTCCGGAAGGGGGAAGTTGTCCTAACCAAGGGCTTAGCTTTGAAGCCTCAGGACTTAGCTCTTCTAGCCGCTTTGGGAAAAGGGAAGGTTAAAGTGGTCAAAAAGCCTGTGGTCGCTGTGGCCTCCACGGGCAACGAACTTGTCGAGCCTGGAGTGCCGGCTGAGAGTGGAAAAACCTTCGATTCAAACCGTTATTTCCTGTTGGCTGCGATAGCGGAACTGGGGTGCACGCCTCTAGACCTAGGCATAGCCTCCGAAGACTTGAACTCCATCAAGGCCAAGATGGAGGAGGGTCTGAGAAAAGCGGACCTCACCGTACTATCCGGCGGCACCTCTGTGGGGGCTAGGGACCTAGTGGTCGAAGCTCTGAGGTCTTTCCCCGACTCCTGTATTGTTGTTCACGGAGTGGCCATTCGCCCGGGCAAACCTGTTGCTTTGGCGGCTGTGGGGGAAAAGCCTGTGGTGCTTTTACCCGGCTATCCTGTGGCCGCTATGGTGACCTTCTACTTGTTTGTGCAGGGGATTATTGGGAAAATGCTGGGGACTTCTCTGCCTGAAATATCCGGCTACACTGTGGAGGCGAAGATGGCGAGGAGAGTACCTTCCCATCCCGGCGTCAGAGACTTTGTCCGAGTTGCTTTAAGAAAGACGGGAGAAGGCTATGAGGCTGAACCTATCAGAATCACAGGAGCTGGAATAATATCCTCCATGGTTAAAGCCCAAGGCTTAGTGGTGGTGCCTGAAGAAAAGGAAGGAATAGAAAAAGGGGAAACCGTGAAGGTTACCTTGCTGAGAAGTCTGGAGGAGCCAGCTTATGGCTAGAAAAATTTTCCGGGATCTCCTCTCCCTTGAGGAAGCAGGTAGGAAACTGCGAGAGCACTTTGAACCGAAACCAGTGGGAGTTGAGACAGTAAAGTTGACGGAGGCCTTGGGGAGGGTTACAGCAGAAGATGTGGAAGCCCCCTTAGATATTCCACCTTTTGACAGGGCTGCCATGGACGGCTACGCTGTCAAGGCGGAGGACACCTACAACGCTGAAGAGGACAAAGCTGTGAGGCTCAAAATAGTGGGACGGCTCCAAGCTGGAGAAGAGCCCCCCTTCACCTTGCAGAAAGGGGAGGCGGTGGAAATCGCTACAGGAGCGCCTCTGCCGCCGGGGGCGAACGCTGTTGTCATGGTGGAGTATACGTCATCCGCGGGCGATTCCCTCGAAGTCTACAGGCCTGTTACCACCGGGGAGAACATTATGGCAGCCGGCTCCGACATGATGGCTGGGGAGCTTGTGCTGAGAAAGTCGACGGTTTTAACTCCCGTAGAAATAGGGGTTCTGGCAGCCTTAGGCATCTCGGAGGTAAAATGTTACAGAAAACCTGTGGTCGCCGTGGTTTCCACAGGCAACGAGATTACCCCTATAGGTCAACCTTTACCTTACGGTAAAATCTATGACATCAACAATTACACCCTCTCCGCATCCGTTCTGGAATGCGGCTGTGAACCCCGCTTCCTAGGGGTAGTTGGCGATGAAGCCCAAGCCTTGAAGAAGCGGATCCAGCTGGCGCTTGAAACAAGCGACGTCGTCCTAGTTTCCGGAGGAACCTCAGCTGGCGCAGGAGACATTCTCTACAGAATCTTGGACAGCCTTGGAAAACCCGGCATACTGGTCCACGGGGTGTTGGTGAAGCCGGGAAAGCCAACTATCATTGCCTTGATCCAAGGTAAGCCTATCTTTGGGCTGCCGGGCTATCCCACCTCGGCGCTGATGATTTTCAACATACTCGTCCAACCTGTTCTCAGACAGATGGCCGGCTTAAGCCCGTGGGTTGAGGGGAAAGTCCTTGAAGCCAAGGCGGGGGAAAGAATCTTCTCTACCCCCGGGAGGAGGAACTTTCTGCCAGTGCACATAATTCAGGCGGGGGAAGCGTTCATCGTTTTCCCCACCGTCGGGGGTTCAGGGGCCATATCCACTTTAGCCGAGGCTGACGGCTTTATTGAAATTCCTGAGGGAAGAGTTTTCCTAGAGGAGGGGGAAAGCGTTCAGGTTAGGATTTTCGGATCCCAGTTTAAGCCTGCGGACTTGGTGATAGGGGGAAGCCACTGCTTAGGCTTGGATGTGGCCGCTGAGTTGTTCCTTCAGCAAAATCCCAGCTTTAAACTCAAGATAATCAACCTCGGCTCTAGTGGAGGCCTGTCCGCCCTTAGGAGGGGTGAAGTTGACATGGCAGGCATCCACCTGCTGAATGGAGAAACCGGAGACTACAATGTGTCGTTTATGAAAAAATTCGGCCTTGAAGGGAAAGCAGCCTTGGTGAGGGGTTACATCCGAAGGCAGGGACTGGTGGTGGCAAGGAGAAACCCGAAAGGGATCCGTAGCCTAGAAGACCTTTGGAGAGAGGATGTAACCTTGGTGAACAGGAACACAGGCTCCGGAACCAGAATTCTGCTGGATTTTTATATAAAGGAAGTAGCGAAGAAAAAGCGGGTTGATTTTGAAGACTTAATCCGTAAAATTAAGGGATACACCTTCGAAGTCAAATCCCACTCAGCTCTAGCGACGGCCATCCTGCACGGAAAAGCCGACGTGGGATTGGCCATAGAGACTGTGGCCCGCCTGAACGGTCTAGACTACGTTCATCTAAAGGATGAAAACTACGACTTCGCCATAAGGTTAGACAGGCTTAACAAGCCTGCAGTTCAAGCTTTCCTGAAAATTCTGAGTTCAAAAGAATTTCAAGAGATGCTGACAGCTCGAAGACCTGGGTTAAAAGTAGGCGAAGAAACAGGTAAAAGGATTTTCTGATAAAATTCAAACCAGCCTCGAAACGTTTCAGATGCGAGGTTTTTTTTGAGATCCAAAATTCTGTTCCGGGTCTTCAAGTATTTTCTTAGAAAATTTTATATTTCCATTTCCAGTTTAAGAATTGTTAAAAACTTATAGGTGTGATTAAGACGGCTCATGAATTCTGTAAGGATGTTGTTGAGCCGGTGAAGTTGAGGTGCGGCATGACTGTAAATCAACTCATCCTTGAAATGGGTAGGTCTGGAAGCTTTGGAGCTGGAAGGCTGGCTAAGGCTGTTGACATTTATGAGCAGATGCTGAGAGATGATGCTACTATTTTTTTTGGTTTTTCAGGCGCCATGGTTCCCGCCGGGATGAAGCAGATCGTCATCGAAATGATCAAGAGAGACATGGTAGACGTCATTGTCAGCACCGGAGCCAACATGGTTCACGACTTCGTTGAAGCCTACGGAGGTCGACATTTTAAGGGAACCTGTCAAACCGACGACAGCAAACTTTATTCCGAGAAAATCGACAGAATATACGATGTCTTCATTCCGGATCAGTATTTTGTCGACTGTTTCGATAAGCCGATGCTGGGCATCTGTCAAGAAATCTACGGGGAAATGATGAAAAACAAAAACTCGCCTAGGCTGTCGATCTCTGAGTTTTTTAAAAAAGTTGGCATGCTGATGAAACCTTGTGAAGACTCGATAATCTACGCAGCCTACAAGGCTGATAAGCCGATTTACGTTCCGGCTCTCAACGACTCCTGTTTTGGGTTGTTGTGGGATAGAAAATATCCAAGCGTGAAGGAGGTTCCGAAAATTCAATTGGATGTCATGGGCGACATGGAGAACTTCTTTGAAATGTTTAGAGCCTCTAAAAAAACGGGTGCCTTGGTTCTCGGAGGAGGAGTTCCGAAAAACTTCATCTTTCAAGCAGCTTTCACCACGGGTAAAAAATTGGACTACGCCATACAGATAACCATGGACCGCCCTGAACCCGGAGGGCTATCGGGAGCCACTTTGGAGGAGGCTGTGTCTTGGGGTAAGGTTAAAAGTAAAGCCAGCTACGTTCAGGTTATCGGTGACACCACCATCTGCTTCCCCATAATGGTGGCAGCCGTGATGGAGAGAATATTTGAGAAGTGAACTGGAAAAAGACCCTCTTAACATCTCCGCCCTCCCCCTTTTCCGGTCTGTCGCTTCCTTTCTCCGAAGCCGATTACGTCGTTGTGGGGTTTCCCTTCGACCTCACCAGCACTTACCGTTTTGGGGCGCGGGAGGGACCTAATGCTCTGAGGGAGGCCTCCCTCAACATCGAAACCTACAGCCTCCGAACCCGGGTCTTCTTAGAGGACCTTAAAATCCACGACGCTGGCGACGTGGCTGTCTCTGAAGATGTGGCTGAATCCTTTTCGAATCTGAAGGAAGTGGTTTCAAGGATTTTTCAAGCTGGGAAGAAGCCGGTGGTCTTAGGTGGAGAGCATACCCTAACTTTTTCAGCAGTCGAATCCTTGCCCAAGGATACGGGAATAGTTTCTTTTGACGCTCACTTCGACCTTCGAGACGAGTATGAGGGGAAAAAATTTTCCCACACCACCTTCATGAGGAGACTGGCGGAGAAAATAGGGCCTGATAGAATTATTTTCGCAGGTGTCAGGGCGGTGTGCAAGGAGGACTTGGCTTACGTGGAAAGCCGGAAAATCAGATACCTGACTTCCGACCAGATCCTCAGCCAAGGCTCCGCTTGGGCTGCTGGAAACATCAGGGATTTTCTCCGAAGCTTCAAGTCCTCCTACTTCACCGTCGACATGGACGTATTGGACCCTGCTTTCGCTCCCGCCGTCGGAAACCCTGAGCCGGAGGGGCTGAACTCCCATCTTCTCTTGGAGATTCTGAGGGGGGTGGTAAACGGGAAAGCGAAAGGCTTCGACTTGGTTGAAATAGCCCCAAGATACGACAGCGGCATCACAGCCGTCCTTGGTGCGAAGATAATATTTGAAGCCTTGTGCTTGCTGGAGGCGAAAAAGTTTGATTGACTGAGTGGCCGTGGGGCAGCAAAAACTTATTAATCATCGCCTTCGACCAGTGAAGTGACTGGGAAGATGCAGGAAAAAACCTTAGAAGACTACTTGGGGAAGCCTGAGGAAAAGCCGCAAGCCCCTGAAACCCCTAAAACCGGGGATATGGAAGCTTGGCGGGAGAAAATTAGGAAGCATATGGCTGAAAGGCTTGCCCCAGCCTCAGATCTGGCTGAGGCCTACCTTCTTTCAGCCACCTACGACGGTGATAAACGTTGCGCGGTTCTGAAGTTTTACAGCCCCTCCGATGAGCAGCTTTATTTTTGGTACGATAACACCGGCCACAAGCCCTACTGCCTGACAAGCCTCCGGCCTGAGGAGTTGAAGAATATCCCTGAGCTCATGGCCCATGAAGGGTTGGAGGGCTTTGAGCAGGTGGAGAAGCTGGACCCTCTAATCGACCGGCGAGTGGTGGTGACCCGGATCGTCGCCCGAGACCCCTTGGCCATCGGAGGCAGGCCTTCGGGGTGCATCAGGGACATCATCCCCCGGTGGAAGCCGGAGGACGCTTCGGTGAAGGTTTGGGAGGCTGACATAAAATACTATGAAAACTACCTCTACGATCGAAACTTGGAGGTAGGGATGCCTTACGCCATCAGGGAAGAGGAGATCATACCCTTAGAATCGAGGCTGTCCTCCAGCCTCAGCGAAGTGGAAGCGGCCTTCGCAGGCGAGTCTCCGGAGTTTTTTGAGTACATCAAAAACTGGGCGAGGCTACTGGAATGCCCTGTTCCCAAGCTGAGGTACGCTGCCTTGGACATCGAGGTAGAGTCCCCTACCCTGGACAGGGTTCCCAGCCCGCAAGAAGCCCTATACAGGGTCATTTGTGCCTCCTTAGTGGCTTCCGACTCTGTTAAAAGAGTTCTGCTGCTTCGGAGGGGAGTCGTCTCCGAAGGTTCAGCGGAGCTTCCCTCGGAGGCTAGGGTTGAATGGTACGATGACGAAAAAGAGCTTCTCAGGCAGCTGTTTGAGATCCTCACCGACTACCCTATTGTTTTGACTTTCAACGGAGATGACTTTGACCTCCGGTATCTTCATCACCGAGCTGAGAGGCTGGGCTTTGCGAGGGAGGATATCCCCATTGAGCTGGGGAGGGAATCCGCCCTCCTCCGGCTGAGCATCCACCTTGACCTCTACAGGTTTTTCTTCAACAGGTCGATTCAGGTTTACGCTTTCGACCAGAAGTACAGGGAGATAACTCTCCAAGAGGTAGCCTCTTCCCTCCTAGGCTTGGGTAAGCTGGGGTTGGACAGGGATGTTTCCCGGCTCTCCTACATGGAGTTGGCTGCCTACTGTCTCAGGGATTCGGAGCTAACCTACCAGCTGGCGGCTTTGGATGATAACTTGGTTTTGAAGTTGATCATCGCTCTTTCGAGAATCGCTAAGATGCCTTTGGAGGATGTGTCCCGGCAGGGAGTTTCTAATTGGATAAGGAGCATGGTGTACAGTGAGCATAGGAGGCGGGGAATTCTCATCCCCACTTCCAAGGAAATCCTCGCGGAGAAAGGCGTCACTGCAACCCATTCCATCATCAAGGGAAAGAAATACCGGGGCGCTGTGGTCATCGAGCCGAGGGCTGGGGTTAACTTCAACGTCATCGTTCTCGACTTCAGCAGCCTGTACCCCAGCATCATCAAAAGGTGGAACCTCTCCTATGAAACCGTCCGATGTCCCCATGAAGAATGTAAGAGAAACCTTATCCCGGAAACAACCCACTGGGTATGCACGAAGAAAAGAGGGCTGACCAGCCTCCTAATAGGCTCCCTCCGAGACCTCCGAGTTCGATGGTACAAGAGCAAAGCCAAAGACCCTTCGGTGCCGCCGGAAGTCCGTTCATGGTATTCTGCTGTCCAAAGGACTCTGAAGGTAATCTTGAACGCTGCCTACGGGGTCTTCGGAGCCGAGCACTTTGTCCTTTACTGCCCTCCTGTAGCGGAAGCCACGGCCAGCGTGGGGAGGTATGCCATTCAGGAGGTGATAGAAAAAGCTCAGGACTTGGGCATTGAAGTTATCTACGGAGACACGGACTCGGTTTTTCTGAAAAACCCTTCCGAAGCCCAAATCCGCCAGCTCATCGAATGGTCTAAAGATAACTTGGGCATGGATTTGGATGTGGACAAAGTTTACCGGTATACCGTCTTCTCCACCCGGAAGAAAAACTACATCGGAGTTTACCCCACGGGAAACGTTGACATAAAAGGCTTAACCGGGAAGAAGAGGAACACTCCGGAGTTTTTGAAGAAGGCCTTCGCCGACATGGTTAACATCCTCAGCCAAGTGGAAACCGAGGACGCCTTCTTCAACGCCAAAGAGAAGATCAAGGGGATCGTCAAAGAATGCTACAGCCGGCTGAAGAGCAAGGAATATTCTTTGGAAGACCTAGCCTTCACCGTCGTCTTGGGTAAGAGCTTGGAGGACTATGAGAAAACAACCCCTCAGCATGTGAAAGCTTTGAGGGAGCTCTCCAAGGAGGACCAAGAAAAAATCGGAGCCGGCTCCGTGGTGAGGTATGTGAAAGTGAGAAAAGACCCATGGGTTAAACTGTTATCCCAAGCTTCCCTGGAAGAAATCGACGTCAACAAATATGTGGAGCACATTCAAACCACCTTCGAACAAGTCTTGGACGCCTTGGACATCAGCTTCGAAGAGATCATAGGCATCTCCAAACTAGAGTCGTTTTTAAACTTCTAAAAAAGGGAAGTTGACAGGTTTGCCTATGCCGTCCCCCCGGAAAATCGAGATAATCCCCATCCCCGGCATGCCTCTAGTCAAACCTGGGGACGACGTGGCCGCGCTTATTTGGAAGACCGCAAAAAAGCAGCGAATACGTCTTGAAGACGGGGACATCATCGTCGTCGCTCAAGTCGTCATCTCCAAGGCTGAAGGCTCCGTGGTGAGATTAAAATCCGTGAAACCCAGCGCCATGGCTGAAATCGTGGCTGAGCGGATTCAAAAACCAGTGGGGATGGCGGAAATCATCCTCCAAGAGGCTAAAAGCATTGTAAGGTTTCGCAGAGGCCACCTCATCACCCAAACACGCCACGGCCTCATATGCGCCAACTCAGGCGTCGACCTCTCCAATGTTTCCGGCGGAGACGCGGTGGCAACTCTTCCCAGAGACCCAGATGCTTCTGCCAGAAAATTGAGAGAGCAGCTCATGAAACTGTCCGGGAAAAAGCTGGCTGTGATTATAACAGACACGTTTGGAAGGCCCTTCAGGATGGGGCAAGTCAATGTCGCCATAGGCGTTGCGGGCCTGAGGCCCATCCACGACAGAAAGGGAGAAAAAGACCTGTTCGGCTACACGTTGAAGGTGAAGGAGATAGCCGTAGCCGATGAGCTGGCCTCGGCGGGAGAGCTACTCATGGGCGAAGCGGCTGAGGCGTTGCCGGTAGTGGTTATCCGAGGATACCCTTACCAAGAAAGTGAGGACGCGGGAGCCGGCGAGTTGGTCAGGCCTGCAAAATACGATCTTTTCATCTGAAGGCTGTTTTACTTCTTTTTAATCGAGAGGGACAGCTCCCGGTAGGCAGGGGGTATGCCTTTCAGGGCTGAGACCATCCCTTCCAAAGTGGTTTGAAATATCCGCTGGGCGAACCGGTTGAGAGGCACGATCTTCCCGTCGATTTGAAGCAGAACTTTCACTTCCTCCATTCTACTGCACCTCCTTTCACGTTTATCTAGCTATGGATGCTTCTTTTTCCCTCAGACATTCTTCCAGCTTCTCGACGACGGTATCCAATTGGCTTGGGGAGATTACGCAGGGAGGGAGAAAACGGAGAGTCTTCACCCCCGCGTTCATTATCAGAACCCCCTTCTCCAGCATCTTGTTAAGGATGTCCAAGACGTCGAAGCGAAGCTCCATCCCCAGCATCAAGCCTAAGCCTCGGACCTCCCTTACAATTCTATGTCTTTCACCCAGCTCTCTTAGACGGCTTGAGAAGTGCTTCCCTAAGCGAGCTGCTGCCTCCCAGAGTCGTCCTTCCACCAGCACGTCGATGGTGGCGACGGTTGCAATGCAGGAGAGGGGGTTTCCCCCAAAGGTGGCGGAGTGTTCCCCTATCTTCAGCGAGCCCATGACCTCCTCGCCAGCTAGGGTGATGCCTATGGGGACACCGCTGCCCGCTGCCTTTGCCAGACACAGGATGTCGGGGGTGACATTCCAGTGTTCGAGGGCGAACATCTTTCCAGTTCTCCCGAAGCCTGTTTGAATTTCATCGAAGATCAGCAGTGCCCCTTGGCGGTCGGCCAGCTCCCTGAGTTCCTTCAGGTAGCCTTCCGGAGCCACGTAGACTCCGCCTTCTCCCTGAACTGGCTCCACGATGATGGCGGCTGTGTCAGCCGTCAGGGCTTTCCTGACTTCCTCCGACCGCCCATAGGGAACAAATTTCACCTGGGGAATGAGCGGCTCGAAGGGAGCTCGGTATTTGGCGTTCCAGGTGACGGAGAGGGAGCCCATGGTTTTCCCATGGTAGCTTCTCATCATGGCTATGAACTCTTTCTTTCCCGTGAACTTTCTTGAAACCTTTAAAGCCAGCTCCACGGCTTCGGAGCCGCTGTTGGACAGAAAAACTTTGTCCAACCCCTTCGGAGCTATGGAGGCCAATTTTCGGAGAAGCTGAGCTCTAGCCTCACTGTAGAGGGACCCGTGGCATGCTATGAGTTTCTCAGCTTGGGTTTGAAGGGCCTTTACCACTTTTTCGTTGCAGTGGCCTATGAAAGCAGCGCCGAAGCCGGCCATGCAGTCGATGTACTGCTTTCCATCCGCATCCCAGATGAGGGCGTCCTTACCCCGGACTACGGCGAGGTTTCTCCGGTGGTAGACGTCGGCCAGCTGGCTGTTTTCCCAGCGGATTATCTCATCTCTACTGAGGGACAATGAGGGTTCCCGCCTCATGGTTTAAAGCTGAGGTTAGGGGGGTTTCCAAGGCGCCCTTCGTCACCACCACTTCTCTGACGCCTCCTTCTAAGGCTTCCACCGCAGCGTAAATCTTCTTTCTCATACCATGCCCGATCTTGGGGAGGTTTTCCCGAGCCTCTTCCAGCTTCAGCCTTTTGACGAGAGCGCCGTTGAGGATAAGTCCCTCCACATCGGTGCAGAGGATGAGGCAGTCAGCCTTCAGGGCTTTGGCTATGTAGGCGGCAGCCCTGTCGCTGTCTACGTTTAGAAGCTGGAACTCATCGTCCACGGCTATGGGGGCCACCACAGGCATGTAGCCCAAGTCCATCAGGCAGCGGAGAGGCTGGGGGTTCACCTCTTCGATTTTCCCCGTGTAGCCGCCTTCAATAGCCACTTTTCTTCCCCTTTCATCCAAGATGATGAGTTTTTTCTTTCTGGAAGCTCTGAGAAGCTGGCCGTCCGCCCCGCTGAGGCCTATGGCGTTAACCCCTCCGCTCTGCAGAAAAGCCACGACCTGCTTGTTGATTTTACCCGCCATGACCATGGTGTAGACTTCCATGGTCTCCCTGTCGGTGTACCTGCTTTTCATTCCATCGGGAGAAACGATGAACTTCTGCTCTTTCCCCATCTTCTGGGCGGTCTCCGTAACCAGAGCCGCCCCTCCGTGGACGAGGGTGAGCCGATGGTTTAGGGCCGCGCTTTTCAGGTCTTTCAGTAGCGTGGGAGGAAAACCTGATTTGAGAAGGCTGCCCCCCACCTTTACCACAAGGAACCTGTCAGCCAATCTGAAACCTTCCTGAGAACCGTCGCTGGTAATTCGCGGTTCCTTTTAGAAAAGTCTGAAGGCGTATTTTAGCTTTCAGTCAGAAGCTTCGCAGCTAATAAAGCAAGACCAGCCCTGTCAACTTTATGGCTCGGTTTGAAGAAAAGGAAACCGGAATGCCAGCTTTTTCACAGGTCTTGGAGACGTCGATGCCCATGGCCTCCATGGAAGGCCTAGCCTCAAAGGGTTTTCGGCAAGGGTTCCCGGGGGGCACGCATTCTTCACAGAGGCGGCAGTGTCCGCAAGTGAAGCCTGTGGCGAAGGGGAACCCTAGCTTGAAAGCTTCGGTTTCAAGGAGGTTTATCAGCCTATGGAGCTTCAGCGACCATTCTGCTAGGCCTGTTTTTTCCTCTAGCGTTTCTATAAGCTCTCCTGTGAGGGGCGCGTCCGCTTTGTCTGAGGAGTCGGTGTTAGTTTCAAGCTGAACCAGCAAGGCTTTTCTGTATTTACCGAGGATTTGGGTGAACTCTTCCACGGACATGACGTAAGGCGGGCACATCAGGTTTTTCCCGTACTGGTTGCATGGGGGAATGGCACATTTCATCCTAACCCTCTTATCCACAACGATGTCCTTGGCGTTGATGACCTTGACCTCCGCGGCTCCCCCCTCCTCAGCTATCCTCACTAGTCTATCCATTGCATTGCCGCGGTAGGAACCCTTCTTCTTCATGAACCAGAACAAAATGAAGCCGTCTTCTTAAACCTATAGCTGAAAACTCAGCCTTCAACCTCGAGGCAAAAATGACCGGGAGCAGGGTAGGGAAGCCGTCAGACAGGGTAGAGGGCAGGCGGCAGTAACCCGGTTCTTTCATCCCAGCCCATCATCAGGTTAAGGTTTTGAACGGCTATGCCGGCGGCTCCCTTCATCAGGTTGTCGATAGCCCCCAAGACCACCAGCCTGTTGACATGCTTATCCAAGTCGAAGCCTATATCGCAGAAGTTGGAGCCGATGACGGTTTTGGGGTCGGGAAGCTTGTAGAGGCCTTTCTTATCCCTGACCAAGCGGATGAAGGGCTCGTTCTGGTAGAACCCCCGGTAGGCTTTCCAAACCTCCGCCAGCCCTATCTTCTCTTTCAGGAAAAGATGCGCGGTGGCGAGGATGCCTCTCACAACGTTGACGGCGTGGGCGGACATGGAAATCTTCACCGCCCCGGAGCCTGCAACCCAGTTCAACTCCTGCTCGATCTCCGCCGTATGCCTGTGACCTGTGGGCTTGTAAGGCCGGATGACGCCGGCTCTCTCAGCATGGTGGGTTGACCGGGAGGGTTTGGCTCCGGCTCCTGAAGACCCGATCTTAACGTCGACCACAACCTTGTCCTCTTCGAAAAGCCTTTCTTTGGCCGCTGGGGCTAAAGCCAGAATGCTGGCCACAGCCATGCAGCCCGGGCAAGCGACAAGCTGAGCTTTCCCTATGTCGCTCCGGTGAAGTTCAGGAACGCCGTAGACGGCTTTCTGAAGCAGTTCGGGGTGAGGGTGACTCCAGCCGTACCATTGGGGGTAGCCCTCAGGATTCTTCAGCCTGAAATCTGCGCTCAAGTCTATCACCTTCAACCCCGCCTCCAGCAGCCGGGGAACAAGCTTGGAGGAAACTCCGTGGGGGGTCGCCGTGAAGACAAGGTCGCATTCCTTCACCGTCTTCTCCAAGTCTGGTTTGGCGAACTGGAGGCTGGTCAGCCCTCTGAGGTTGGGGTGAACTCGGAAAACGTATTCGCCGCCGTATTCTCTGGAGGTTGTCTGAGCTATTTCAACTTGGGGGTGGCCCAAAAGCAGCCTGAGAAGTTCTCCTCCGGTGTAACCTGAGCCTCCGATGACGCCTACTCGAAGCATAGGCTGAGCCCTCGCCTGCAGCTATTTTCTGGCTTTTCTAAGCAAATAGCCTACGATGTATTTAGGTATGTTGACCTTCGTCACCGTGGCGGTTGCCTGAAATTCGATGGTGTGGTTAATTTCATGTACCACGATTCCCTCATCGGTTTCCATCATGTCAACTCCGAGAATTCCGCTGCCCACAGCCTCCGCTGCCTTGAGGCTTAGCTCTTGAAGCTCAGGAGTTATGCGGCAAGGTTCAGCTTTTCCTCCCCGGGCGATGTTGGTCTTGATGTCCAAGAAGGAATAACGGTAGATGCCTGTCACTGCCTCGTCTCCGATGACGAAGACCCTGATGTCCCTCGGCGGCCTTTTGACCATTTCCTGAAGGTAGTAAACTTGGTAGAGGGGGAACATGTACTCCCTTTCCTCCAAGACGGCTCCCGCTGTCTCCCTGTCCTTCAAGGGGATGATGAGTCTCCCCCAGCTTCCCACCACAGGCTTCAACATCGCCGGGTAGCCCATTTTATCCAAGGCTTCCAACGCGCTCTCTTTGGTGAAGGCTACGTAGGTTTTAGGGGTCGGTATCTTAGCCTTTGTCAAGGCGAGGGTTGTCAGAAGCTTGTTGCCGCAGAGCTGGGTAACCTTGTAAGGGTTAACGACTGTGTAGCCTCTTTTCTCTAGGAGGGCGGTGAGGTGAAGGTTTCTGAAATAGCTTACGCAGCGTTGGAGAATTATGTCGGCGAATTTTTCTCCTCCGCGCTCCCGGGCTCCCAGTTCGAAGAACATCGATTTCGAGTCTAAGAGCTTAACAGGTGTTCCCCTAGACTTGGCGGTTTCGATTATGGCTTTTTCTTCCCAACGGATCTGATCGTAGAGGATGCCTATGGAGGTGACTGATCATTCCCCCCAGTCTTCGCCGGAAATTCTGACAATTTTAACGTCGACTTTTCCAGACTGGATGCTGCTGACTTCAAGCTCTAAGCCGCAGTCCGGGCAGCTGACGATTTCCCCTACTATCACGTCGTCGGGAGCGTCGAATTCCGCGCCGCATTCAGGGCATTTGACTTTCATTTTCTAAATCATCGTACCTTCTTCAAATGTAGGTATAATAATCACAACTTAACTTTTTAAGCTTTTACATTTCACGAATCAAAATTCACCCGAACTGTTTTATCTCCACGTGTTTAGCAGCTCCCTCTTCCACCAGCTTGCGCTTAAGCTCGCCCAGCGTAAGCTTGCACTTGGAGAGGTCGACGATGGCATGCCACTCGGCGGACTTTCCCCTTTGCAGGGTTCTGGATTGGGTGGAGAGGAGGTCTACTCCCAGCTCCGCCATTTTCATGGCTGCCTTGGCCAGCGCCCCCCGCACGTCGGTGAGGGAGAGTTTTACTTCGAAGAGCTTGGCGTCGGGGTCGGCGAAGGGGATGAATTTCACTTCTTGGCTTTCCAAGTCCGCCATCAACATTACATAGGCTTCTTCTCTCAGGCCGAAGGCTTCTCGGATGGAAGCGGGGATGATCACTCTTCCTCGGTTGTCTATGCGGATGATTTCTGAGATGCGCGTAGCTCTCACCTTGTAATACTATGTATTGGTGCGGGAAAGTTTATATACTTATGTGTATATTATGGGTTTAAACCCACAAATTTCCCACAAGAAGGGATGAAAAATCCGAATAACCATCGCCATACCCAACAAAGGCCGCCTTCACAAGCCCTCCGTCAGACTCTTAACGAAAGCAGGCCTAGCGCCATCAAACTGGAAAACACGCTCTCTTTACCTATCCACGGTGATTCCTTGGCTTTCCATAGTCCTAGCCAGAGCCTCGGACATACCGACGTTGGTGGAAGGAGGAGCAGTAGACTTGGGCGTCACAGGTTACGATTACGTCGTGGAAAGCGGAGCGGAAGTGGCTGAGCTTCTTGACTTGGAGTTCGGAGGCTGCCGGATAGTTCTAGCCGCCCCTGAAGAGTCAGGGATAGAGTCTCCCCGAAACCTAACCGCTCAGACTAGAATTGCCACCAAATATCCTTCCATAGCCGGCAACTACCTCAAGGTTAAAGGTATGAAGGCTAAGATAGTGAAGGTCTCAGGAGCCGTAGAGATCACGCCCCTTATGAATGTGGCAGAGGCTGTGTTAGACATCGTCGACACCGGGGCCACCTTGAAAATTCACGGTCTGAGGATTGTGGAGGAGGTTCTGAGGTCCTCGGCTAGGCTAATAGTCAACAAGAAGGCCTTGGCGGAGAAAGGAGAGAAGATAAAGGAAATCACCACCGCTCTCCGAAGTGTTTTAATGGCTAGAAAAAAGAAGCTCCTGATGATGAACGTTCCCGAAGAAGCTCTGCAGCGGGTTCTAGGTGTCCTCCCTTCCATGGGCGGCCCCACGTTGGCGAAGGTTGAGGCTCCCGTCCCCATGTGGGAGGTGTACTCTGTTGTCGAGGAGGGGGAAATCCCCCATGTCATAAGCTCGGTTAAGACGGCTGGAGCCAGAGACATCATAGTCCTACCCGTGGAGAGGGTTGTCCCGTGAAAGAAGGGAAGCGCCCCCAGCCGATGAAGGTGATACCCTCCGTCGACATCCAAGATGGAAAATGCGTCAAACTTGTCCAAGGAAAACCCGGAACAGGGCGGGAGATCTCGGACGATCCCTTGAAAGTAGCTGAGGCTTGGGAAGCGGAAGGAGCGGAAATTCTCCACGTGGTAGATCTAGACGCGGCCTTCACAGGCAGCAGGAAAAACAGGGAAACCGTGAAAAAAATCATCAGAAGCCTCCGCATCCCTGTGGAAGTAGGCGGCGGCATCAGGCGGGTGGAGGACGCCCGGGAACTGGTGGAGGCGGGGGCTCGGTGGGTTATCCTGGGAACCGTCGCCGTGGAAAGACCTCAGGCGATTTCAGTCTTCCTAAACCGTGTAGGCGGCGACCGGGTTATCGTGGCCTTAGACTCCAGAGGGGGGAGGGTGGTGACCAGAGGCTGGACTGCAGAGGCAGCAGGTTCCCCCTTCAACCTCATACGGTTCTTCACCCGGCAGGAGGTGGCGGCTTTTCTCTACACGGATGTGAATGTGGAAGGGACGTTAAGCGGACTGGATACGGGGTTGGTTAGAAAGGTTGTAGACTCTACGGATAAACCCGTCATCTACGCGGGTGGAGTGTCCTCCCTTCAAGACCTCCTCCACTTGGCAAAGGCGGGAGTCTGGGGCGCTGTGGTTGGAAGGGCCTTATATGAGGGAGTCTTTACGTTAAAGGAAGCGAAGGAGATAGTTAGGAATGCGGCAGGCTAAGGTTGAACGGAAGACGGAGGAAACCTACGTCAAGGTAGCGGTCAACCTCGACAAGCCCGGAGAGGTTAAGCTGCAGGTGGGCAAGCCTTTCTTAGAGCACATGCTTAGGTCCATGGCCTTCCACGGCTCCTTCACCCTCGAAGCCTCAGCCGAAGAAAAAGGCCCCGTCTACGACGACCACCATATGGTGGAGGACTTAGGCTTGGTCCTAGGGCAGGCCTTGGATAAGGCCCTCGGCGACAAGAAGGGAATCAACCGCTTCGGAAGCGCCGTCCTACCCATGGACGACGCCCTGATAATGGTCTCCATAGACCTTTCAGGGAGACCCTACTACCGCTCCAACCTGAGGTTCAAGGAGCCGAAGCTGGGGGAGCTTTCCTCCGAGATGGTGGACCACTTTTTCAGGTCGCTGGCGGAAGGAGGCCGCTTCAACCTGCATATCGTAGCCATCCGCGGCTTAAACAGTCACCACAAGGCTGAAGCTGCCTTCAAGGCCTTAGGCCGAGCATTGGCAGAGGCAGCGAGGTTGAGGGAGGCGGAGGAGAAAAAGCCGCCCAGCCTCAAGGGGGTCTTGTAGACGTTAACCAAGCGCATAATCCCATGCCTCGATGTCCTCAACGGAGTCGTCGTCAAAGGCATCCACTTCAAGGGACTCCGCCATGCCGGAGACCCTCCAGCCTTGGCTCTGATGTACGATGAGCAGGGAGCCGACGAGCTGGTTTTCTTGGACGTTGGCGCCTCTCCGGAGGGAAGAGCCACCATGGTCAACGTGGTGAAGAAGACGGCGGAAAACCTCTTCATACCTTTCACGGTGGGAGGCGGGGTTCGGAGTTTGGAAGACATGGAAGCGCTCTTGGAGGCGGGAGCCGACAAGGTTTCCATCAACACCGCCGCGGTCAGAGACCCTGAAATAGTGAGGAAGGGAGCGGAAAGATTCGGAAGCCAGTGCATCGTGGTAGCCATCGACGCCCTCTATGTGAGGGAGAGCTTCTGGGAAGTTTACATCACCGGAGGACGCACTCCCACAGGCCTCAACGCGGTGGAGTGGGCTAAGAAAGTGGAAAGGCTGGGAGCCGGGGAAATCCTTCTCACCAGCATGGACGCCGACGGGACGAGAGTTGGCTACGACATAAAACTTACCAGAGCCGTCGCCGAAGCGGTGAACATTCCCGTCATAGCCTCCGGAGGCGCTGGGGAACCCCAGCACATCTACCAAGCCTTAACTGAGGGAAAAGCCGACGCCGCCCTAGCGGCCTCCGTGTTCCACTACCGGCAGTATACCGTGGCGGACATAAAGAGGGAGTTGATGAAGCTAGGTGTCCCCGTGAGGCCGCCTAGGGGGTAGCCGCTATGCTAGGGCCTGTTCGAATAAAAGACCTAAGCCCTGAGGCTTTGAGCAGACTCATCCAGAGAAACAGGTTCAGCCTTCAACTCGTAAAAGGCAAGGTGGAGGAAATCCTCCAAGCGGTGAAGCTGAAAGGCGACGAGGCCGTCGTCGAATATGCGAAACTCTACGACAGAGTTGAAATCACGGCGGAGGAGCTGCAGGTTAAGCCCTTCGAAGTCGCCAAAGCCTACGGAAAAGTGGGAGGCAGAATGCTCAGGGCGATAAAAAAGGCTGCGTCCAACATCCGGGAGGTCCACAGGAAACAGCTGCCCAAGAGCAAAGTCCTCAAGAAAACCGCAGGAGTCTACGTTCGGCAGGTCTTCCGTCCTCTGGGAACGGTGGGGCTCTACGTTCCCGGAGGCCAAGCCGCCTATCCTTCCACCGCCCTCATGTTGGCCATCCCAGCCAAGGTGGCGGGAGTTCGGAGGCTGGTCGCCTGCACGCCTCCTGCCCCAGACGGGAGAATCAACCCAGCCACCCTTGTGGCTTTGGATGTAGCTGGGGTGAAGGAGGTCTTCAAGGTGGGTGGAGTGCAGGCTGTCGGTGCCATGGCCTACGGCACCCAGACGATTCCAAAGGTTGACAAGATCCTAGGGCCGGGAAACGTCTACGTCACCGCGGCCAAGATGCTGGTCTACGGAGAGGTGGGAATCGACTTCCCCGCCGGCCCCACGGAGCTGGTGGTCTTCGCCGACAGCTCCGCTGACCCTGAACTTGTGGCGGTGGACCTGATTTCCCAGGCGGAGCACGACCCCCTTGCCGTACCCATCTTGGTCACTACAGACGGGAGATTGGCTGCGAAGGTGGGGGAAAAACTTCGAACCTACGCCTCTCAAGGGCTGAGGAAAACCGTGTTGGAAGAGGCTTTGGAAAGGTCAGGAGTCCTCCTCCTAGCGGACAGCCCGGCTCAGGCAGCTGAGTTCATCAACACCTTCGCCCCGGAGCATTTGGAGGTCCTCTGCAGGAAGCCGGAGAAGTTTGTTTCCATGATCACCAACGCGGGATCCGTTTCCCTTGGAGCCTCCACGCCCACTCCGGCAGTGGATTACGCTGTAGGGTCAAACCATGTGCTCCCAACGGGAGGAGTAGCGCGGTTCAGTTCAGGCCTCTGGGTCTACGACTTCATGAAAGCCATCAACGTGGAGTACCTCACTCCCCAAGGACTGAAGAGGCTGAGGGAGACGGTGAAGGCTTTCTCTGAGGCGGAAGGGCTTCCAGCCCATGGGCTGGCGGTGGAGAAAAGATTCAAAGGGCGAAAGGGAGGCCGACGTCGGTGAGTTTGGAGGTTCTATCCGAAGTCTACCGGGTCATCGAAGACCGGAGGCACAGGCCCAAACCCGGCTCCTATGTTTCAAGCCTCTTAAAAGGAGGAGTGGACAAGGTTCTGGGCAAGGTGAAGGAGGAAGCCCAAGAGCTGGTGAAGGCGGCTCGGGGAGGAGAAAGGCAGGAGATAGTTCATGAAGCCGCCGACCTAGTGTTCCACACTTGGGTGCTACTGGTCTTCAAAGGAATAAAACTGGAGGAACTACTTCAAGAACTCCGGAGGAGGAGGCGATAAGGTTGAAGCCGCCTAGGATAGCGGTGGTGGACTACGGGGTGGGAAACCTGATGAGCATCCGGAAGGCCTTGGAGAAAGTTGGAGCCCAGCCCTTCATCACCTCGAGGGTAGAGGACGCCCTAGAGGGGGACGCCGTGGTCTTCCCCGGCGTGGGCGCCTACCGGCCTGCCGTTGAGTTTCTCACCCCCCGCCTGCCCCAGCTTAAAAAAGCCGTGGAAAGAGGTCTCCCTCTCCTCGGGATATGCTTGGGAATGGAGCTGTTCTTCAGCGAAAGCCTAGAAGGAGGATGGTCTAAAGGCTTAGGCTTCCTCAGGGGAAAAGTAGTACCTCTACCCCAAGGTGTTAAAGTCCCCCACATGGGCTGGAACACCGTGAAGACGGTTAAAGCCCACGGCTTCCTAGAAGGCATAAACGACGGAGACTACTTTTACTTCGTTCACTCCTACTACGTGGGGGAAGCGGAGGAAGCAGCCGTTCTAGCCACCACTGAATACGGGACGGTTTTCCCGTCGGTGGTGGTTTCGGGAAGCCTCTACGGAACCCAGTTCCACCCGGAAAAAAGCGGAGCGCAAGGCTTAAGGCTTCTCAAAAACTTCGTCAGGTCGATCGGAGAATGAAGGTGTCAAATCTGCCCTTAGGCCCAGAGGAGGCTAGGAAGGTTGCAGGCCAGCTTAACTACCGGCACAACGGCCGGGTGACGGTGGTGGTGCAGGATTCCTCCACCGGAGAAGTGTTGATGGTGGCCTCCGCCAACAGGGAGGCTGTGGAGAAAACCCTCACCACGGGCATGATGTACTACTGGAGCACGGAGAGAAATAGGCTTTGGCAGAAGGGTGAAACCTCAGGCCACTACCAGTTTCTCAAGGAACTCTATGTAGACTGCGACTTCGACGCCCTGCTGGTTAAAGTCCGCCAAATAGGCGGAGCATGTCACAGGGGCTACAGGACGTGTTTCTACCGGAAACTGGAAGGAGCAACCTTCAAGGAGGAGGAAAACCTGAAATGAAGACCCTTGGCAGAAGGATTGAATTTCACACCCATTCCCTTCTCAGCGACGGAGAGCTACTGCCCAGCGAAATTTTGAGGCGGGCTGAAAACATGGGCTACGAAGCTGTGGCTGTGACAGACCATGTGGACTCAGCTAACTTGGAATCCGTCGTAACCAAGCTGACAAACATGGCCGAGGAGCTGGAAAAATACGCGGGGAAAACCCGTTTCTACCCAGGTGTGGAGCTCACCCACGTTCCACCCAAAGCCATAGGGGTTTTAGCCTCCAAGGCCAGAAGGCTGGGGGCCAAACTGGTCATAGCACACGGGGAAACTTTGGTGGAGCCTGTAACCCGGGGCACAAACTTGGCAGCCGTGGAATCCGGGGAAGTGGACATCCTCGCCCACCCGGGAATGATCAGCGAGAAAGAGTGCGAGAAGGCTTCGGGTAACGGAGTATACCTAGAACTCACAACCCGGAAGGGACACTGCTTAACCAACGGCTTTGTGGCCAAGCAGAGTTTGGAAACCGGAGCGAACTTGGTTGTTAACACCGACCTTCACAGCCCTGAAGATTTCATCACCCAAAAAGACGCCTATCAGGTTGCCTTAGGAGCTGGGCTGAGCTGGAAGGATGCCTTAGTGGTTGTCAGGGATAATCCGAGAAAACTGTTGAAGCGCCTCTTAGATTAGCCGCCGGGGAAGACTTACTTCCCGCCTAGGTTAAATTCCCTGTGAAGGGCTCTGACCGTTTTTTCTCCTTCAGCTTCCTTAACCACGAAGGATATGTTGAGTTCCGAGGAACCCTGAGCTATCATTCTGATGTTGATTTTCTCCCTAGCCACGGCGCTGAATATGCGGGCGGCTACGCCTGGGGTTCCCTGCATGCCCGCTCCCACCAAGGCTACGATGCAGGCGTCCTCCTCCGCCTTTATTTCGCGGACGTACTTTCCTCCCAGCAAAGAGAGCTCCAACGTGTTCAGGACTTCATCTAGGCTTTCCCTAGGGACGGCGAAGGATATGTTGGCCTCCGATGAGCCTTGGGAGATCATGAGAACATTAACTTTCTTCCTCCCTAAGACTTCGAAAAGCTTGGAGGCTACGCTGGGCGCTCCCACCATGCCCGCTCCGCTGACGGTGATGATGGCGACCTTGGGGATGAGGGAGATAGCCTTAGCTACCGAGCTGGGCTCCACCTCTTGGTCAGCCTTAATGGCCGTGCCTGGGTCTTGAGGATTGAAGGTGTTTCTTATCCTGAGGGGGATTCCCCGCTCCATGACCAGCTCTATCGCCTTAGGATGCAGAGCCTTAGCTCCGAAGAAGGCCATTTCCAAGGCTTCCTGATAGGACAGCTTCCGAATGGTCTTGGCGGAAGGCTCCACCGCGGGGTCTGTGGTCATCAAACCGTCCACATCCGTCCAGAACCAAACTTCGTCCACAGCCAGCGCGCATCCCAAGATGGTTGCGGTGTAGTCTGAACCTCCCCTACCCAAGGTCGTAATTCGCCCCTCTTGGTCAGCGGCTATGAATCCGGCCACCACAGGGACGATGCCGCCCTCATACAGTTTCTGAAGTCGGTCCTTCACTTGGTGGACGGTCATCTCCATCAGAGGCTTAGCGTCTCCGAAATTGGAATCCGTCACTATTCCTGCCTCCTTTCCGGTGAACCATTCAGCATCCACCCCCCTAGAGCGGAGGGCCCCCCAAACTATTGGCGCCGAAAGCCTCTCACCGAAGGAGAGGACGTAGTCTTCGATTTTCGGAGTTACCTCTTTCAGGTAGGTGATTCCTTCTAAAACGTTTTCCAGTTCCTTTAAAGACTCTTCCACGGTTTTCTTAACCTCGTTTCTGAGGTGCTTATCTGTCACTGAAACCCTGCAGGCTGACTCATGTAGCTGACGGAGTTCCACGACGGTATTCCGGATGAAGCTTCTGTTACCCACCTCAGCGGACCTGCAAGCTTCGACAAGCTCGTCGGTAACATCAGCCATGGCTGAGACCACCAACGCAAGCTTATTCCCCCCCTTCAAACTGTCGACTACAATGCCGCAGGCTCGGCTGATGCAGTCTCCGTCAGCCAGCGACGTTCCCCCGAACTTCATCACAAGCCTCAATCCTAAGGACACCTTCAGCTATTTGGTGGAGGAGAAGGGATTTTAACGTTTTCGAAAACCTAAACCGGAATCTTAGCGATGGACTGCCTGATGAGGATCAAGTCCCTTAACACGGCGCTGGCGGTTTCCTTCCCACCGGCGCCTCTGCCTATGAGGGTTTCCTCCCCCGCATACTCAGACATGAAGCTCACAGCATTGAGGACTCCATCAACGCAGAGGGGATGTCCCACCGGGACCTCTTGGGGAGAAACCACGAGGTTGCCGTCGGCGGAAGCTAGCAACTTTATCTTCCGCCCCCTGCGAAGAGCCTCCTTTATGGCATGCTGGGTAATTCCCCGGATGCCTTCTATTTTCACATCGCCCAACACAGCCTTCCGGTTCAGGATCCAGTTGGCCATGATGACCAACTTGCAGGCTGCGTCGTAGCCGTCCACATCCATGGAGGGATCAGCTTCAGCATAACCCGCCTCCTGGGCACCTTTCAAGGCTTCTTGAAAGGACCATCCCCTCTCCGTCATCTGAGATAGGATGTAGTTGGTGGTCCCGTTCAAAATCCCCCGGAAGGACATGATCCTATCACCGAGCAGGCATCTTCGAGCAAACTCTAGGATGGGTGTGCCTCCGCCCACGCAACCGCTGAACCTGAGGAGCACGCCGTTGTAGTCGGCTAGCTCCATGAGAGCTGGAAAAGCCAAGGCTAGAGGCCCCTTGTTGGTGGTGATGACGTGCTTCCCGCTTTTAAGGGCGGCCTTGATGTGGGTTATACCCGGCTCAGCGTCAGCTATGTTAGTGGGAGTAACCTCCACCACCACCTCAGCCCCTACTTTCTCTATGACCTCAAGCGGCGTCAACCCGGGTCTGCCGTTTTCCCCATCCGCAGCCACACTGCCCTTCTCCCTCTTAGCAGCCAAGGTCCTCAGAGGTTCCAAGCCCCTCGAGTTTACAGCAGCGCCTCCCCTGTCGACCACGGCCACCAGTCGGGGGCGGAGTCCATGGTTTTTCAGCAGATCAGGAGACCTGGCTGCTAAAAGTTGGGCGAAACTTTGACCCACCACACCGAAGCCCACCAGAATGATTCTCATCTCAAGACACCGATGGCTTTTTCCACCGCCTCAACCTCAGCCTCTACTTCCTCGGCTTTTTCGCTGAATTTTAGGGGCGTATCAGGATCCTTGAGCCCGTGGCCTGTGGCGATGCAGACTACTTCCTCATCTCTCCCCACCACACCCTCTTCCACCAGCTTCTTCAAGCCTGCGATGGTGGAGGCGCTGGCAGGTTCAACGAACAGCCCCTCCTGACTGGCCAGCATCCTTTGAGCTTCCATGATTTCACCATCGGTCACTGTTTCCGCTGTTCCCCGCGACTCCCATATGGCTTGAAGCGCCTTCTTCCAGCTTACAGGGGAGCCTATGCGAATGGCGGTAGCTACCGTCTCAGGGTGCGATTTAGGCTTCACCGTCTCCGACCCTGATTTAACCGCCTCGGCAATGGGCGCAGCGCCCACGGCTTGAATCCCTATAGTCTGAGGCAGGCTGTCTATGAGATTTAGGCGTCTATATTCTTTGAAGCCCTTCCAGAGGGCGCTGATGTTCCCGGCGTTGCCCACGGGAATGAAGACCTTGTCTGGAGGCCTCCCCCGAAGGCCGTCTGCGATCTCGTAGGCCAAGGTTTTCTGCCCCTCAATCCTGTAAGGGTTGATGGAGTTAAGCAGATAGAGGTCTTTCCTGGCTTGGGAAAGCTTCAACACGATCTTCAAGGCGTCGTCGAATCCTCCCTTCACCGGAATAAGCTGGGCGCCGTAGGCCACCGCTTGAACCAGTTTACCCCGAGCTATTTTTTTGGACGGAACCACCACCACGCAGCGTAGCCCTGCTTTGGCAGCGTAGGCGGCTAGGGATGCGGAAGTGTTCCCCGTGGAAGCGCAGAGAACCGCCTTCCTTCCGTATTCTAAAGCCTTGGTCACCCCCACGGTCATGCCTCTGTCCTTGAAAGAGCCTGTGGGATTGTCTCCCTCATTTTTGACGTAAAGCTTCTTAACCCCCAGCCTCCGTCCCAGCCGACTGCACTCGTAGAGACGCGTTCCCCCCTCTCCTAGAGAAACCACCTTGGAGAGGTCTAAGATTGGGAGGAAGTCCTTGTACTTCCACACGGAGAGCGGCTGTTTCTCCCATTCCTTGGAGCGGAGCTTTGACTCCAGTTCCAGATAATCGTATTTAACGTCAAGCAGGTCTCCGCATCTTTCACAGACGTAGATGACTTTTTCTCCGCCGAATTTTTCATGGCATCCGATGCATTCGAGGTGAAACAACCGATTAACCCGGCCTAGGGAGTTCTGAATCGCTTTTCATAGCTCAGGGGAAGTTATAAAAATTGTTCTTCTTAAAAGCGCAGGGGTTAAAGGGATGTTTCACAGGATTTCTCCTGGAACTTTTAACTGAATCCTCCTAGCTCTCTTAGATAGTTTGACCAGATACCAAGGGATCATTTTTTCCGGAAGCTTTATTCCGATGTTCTTCAAGATTCTCTCGAACCCCAATCTTTCCAGCACCCCTTCAATCCCTATGTCCAAGCCTATGACCCTCAAAGTTCGACCTACCTGCTCAATTTTCACATCGTCAACCCTGTCGATAAAACGGCCGTCAGAATCTACAACCTGCTCGTCCAGAACGTCCTTGACCAGCGAATATTTCTTTTTGGCGTTTTTGAATTCTGAAAATTCATCCCACATCTCCTCCAGCCTTTCAGCGTTCACCCGGAGGAGGATTCGTTTCCTTTCCACTTCATCCACATATTTCCATGGAATGTAGAGAAAACTTTTCCGCCCAAGTTTGACTGAGCGGATTATCTTGCGTAGGGAAATTCTCTCCGAATTCCGCCTTCGAGCTCTGACGACGATGAAGTCAATCTTAGGGAAGACATGTTTGGGGTCCACTATGATGTCGTAGAGTTTTCCCAGCTTTTCACCTTCCGCCGTCACAACGGTCTTCCCTAAGAAGTTTTCGCACAGCCTCACGGGGTTAACCCTCCATTTCGCAGCCGGATTTAACCTCCATGAATGTTGGGGAGAAGTAATTATTTCTTTCCTTTGCCAGCAGGATGGGTTCGAAAAACCTATCAGTCTAATAGTGAGAACTGTTTCTAGGTTGAATGGGCTTTGAGCGCTTACAGGTTTGATGTTCACAGCCTAGCTGTAGTGCTGCCTTTCATCATCCTTATCACCACCGGGTTAACCGCCTCAGCGCTAACTTTGACGGAAAACTCCTACACAGCTTCCGCAGGAGGCTTCACCGTCAAGGCTTGGTGGGACGGAGACCACGCTGACCTACGGGTTAAGACCTCCCCTGAAGCCTCGCTTCCCGCCCGATTGGAGGTTCTGGAGCCAGACCCGGAAAAGCCTGGAACCTATCGACCAAGCCCCCGCGTTTGGGGAGCTACCACCTTGAACTCTCCAGGTGAGACTATTCTCATTCACGGTGTTTCAACCAGTAAGGAGTTGCTGGTCATCATATCTACGGAGGAGACCGAATTCAGGTTTGAAGTGAACTTAGACTAGTGGAAGACCTTGAAAACTGCCAAAAGAGGTAAGAAAGCCAAGAGAGGCATTTTTCCTCGAGCGAAGCGGGTGAGACATCTCCTCTGGCTTGTTGCCCCAGGGCTCATCGTGGGATCTGCTGGGAACGACGCGGCGAGTATCGGAAGCCTTGCCTCTGCAGGGGCCCTCTATGGGCACTCGGTTTTGTGGGCGCTACTTTTAGCTCTAGTTTTTTCCGTTTTCATCCAAGACATGTGCGTGAGGATCGCTGTGGGCACGGGTAAAGGGCTGATAGAACATGCCCGGGAAAGATTCGGCATCAGGGTAGGATTCACCTATCTGCTGGGTCTTCTAACCGTGAACTTTGCCACCATCGTGGCTCAAATAGCCGGCATGGCTGCTGGGCTGGAGCTTCTCCTAGGCTCCCTAGGCCTCTACACGCCCTACGTGGTTTTATCTCCCATCCTAGCTTTCAGCGTTTGGGCTTTCCTGCTGAAGAAAGGTTACAGTCCGGTGGAGAGAATTTTCTCCGTGGTAAGCTTAACCCTCCTAGCCTATGTAGCAGTAGCCTTCATGGCTAAGCCTTCCCCTGAGGCTGTGGCTGCAGGTACCTTTTGGATCGTTCACAAGCCGACCCCTGATTATTTGCTTTTCTCGGCAGCTGTCATCGGAGCGACTATCTCTCCCTACATGCAGTTCTACCTGACTTCAGCCCTCGTGGATAAAGGCGTCAAGCTTAAGGACTTGAAACTGGGGAGAACCGGCTCGGTTCTCGGGATCACCGTTTCCGGCATTGAAGCCTTCGCCATCGTTGTGGTCACAGCCACGGTTCTGCACCCCCTTGGGATCACTGTGGACACACCTAGGGATGCTGCCTTGGCTTTGTTTCCCTATCTCGGGGCTGCCACCTTCATCCTCTTCTCCATAGGCTTTTTCGCCTCCTCCGTCATCGGCACCGGAGTGGTGGTCAGTAGCTCCGGCTATGCCTTCGGAGAATTCTTCGGAGTGGAAAGGGGGCTGAACAAGAAGGTGGCGGAGGCCTTCCATTTTTATCTGACCTTCACAGCCTGCTTCATCATCGGCTACGCGGTTCTCCTTTTGGGTGTCACACCCATTCAAGCTATGGTTTACTCCATGGTCATATCCTTCATCTTCAGCCCCCTAGTCATGCTCCTCATCCTCACTACGGCCAACAGCCGTGAACTGCTCAGAGACGCCGCCAACAAAATGCATTTCAGAGCGGCCGGATGGCTGATTTTCGGAGTCCTGCTGGTCTTGGACGCCTTTTTAATCTCGACGTTTCTGGCAGGCCTGTTTTAGCTTGGGGGTTTCTCCAAAAACCTTCTCACAGCCAGCTTTCTCAGTTCCACGATCATTTCAGGCACGTCGATTTCCACAGGGCATCTTACCTTGCATCGGCCGCAGGTTAGGCAGGTGTAGCTCAGGGGGATCGCCCTGTAAAATTCCTCCCCGTAGATGTCCCCTGAAACTATAGCCGCCCACACAGCGCCTATTCCTCCAAAATATCTGTCCCCGAAGTATCCTGCCGTGAGGGAGAAAACTGGGCATTCGTAGAGGCAGTTTCCACACCGAAGACAGTAGAGGGCTTCCTTCAAAACCGGGTGTCTTGAAAAATTCAGGCGGCCGTTGTCGAGGAAGACCACATGAAGCTCTCGGGGGCCGTGGACGCCGTAGGTTATCGCCTTCTCAATGTCTCCCGTCTTACTGGGCCCCGTGATCATGTTGAGGTAGGAGGGAGCAGCATAGCCGGCGTAGCGCCAAGTTACCTCCGCCACCTTCCAAGCGTCTTGGAGGGTGGGGACCACCTTCTCCATGCCCACGAGGGCTATGTGCTTCGGAGGGGCTCCCGTGGCCAGCCGGGCGTTTCCCTCGTTTTCCAAGATGAAAAGGCTTCCCGTGTCGGCTGAAACCACGTTGGCTCCGCTGATTCCCACGTGAGCTTCGAAAAACTTGCCCCGAAGCAGCCGCCTTACCACCTGAACCTCTTCAGCTATATCCGGGGGCACCTCCTCCCCTGTTAGCTTTCTCAACATTTCAGCCACCGCTTCCCGGGGCACATGGATGGAAGGGTTGAGGATGTGCATGGGCTTGATGTCGAGCTGCTGGACGATGAACTCTCCTAGGTCTGTTTCGTAAACCTGGTTGCCCCGCCTTTCCAGGTACTGCCGTAGCTCTATTTCCTCCCCGGTCAGGCTTTTGGACTTGACCACCAACTTACCGCTTCCCACCAGTTCCCCGATGATTTTTTCAGCCTCCCTTCCGTCTTTGGCCAAGTAGGCTTCTCCCTTCGCTTTCCTCACCGAGGTGGCTGCGGCTTCCACAAGCTCCTCCATCCGCTCTACGGATTCCTCCTTGATCCTCCGGACCTCCCTGGTCAGCTTCACCGTGTGGGGGAAGGCTGAAAGGGCTGTGTCCACGTTTTTTCTGAAGGAGGCTATGGCTCGGGAGAGGGCGCGCTTGATTTTCTCATCCCTAGCCGCCTGCATAAGCCTAGCCCGGTATTCCTTGGCGAAGGTTTCCTGAGGGTCCATCTTTTTTAACCTCCCCGCAAGGCTTTGTCCAAAACTTGGGCTATGTCTAAAACTTGGACTTGAGCCCTCATCCTCTCCCGGGCTTCCCTGAGCTGTAGTAGGCAGGCGGGGCAGTGGGTGGCGATGACGGAGGCCTTTGTTTCGAGGAGCTCTTTCATCCTCTCCTCAGCCAGCATTCCGCTCAATTCGGGGAAGGTGAACTCCACGCCTCCCCCGCCGCCGCAGCAGGTGGTTCGCTCTCTGCTTGTGGACGTAACTTCCCTGAGCCTCAGATTTCTCACTCTGCTTAAGATTTCTCTGGGCTCTTGGGTGATGCCTAGGAACCTAGCCAGCTGGCAAGGGTCGTGGAAAGTCAGCTCCATCTCTTCTTTCAAGGCCGGCTGGATGCCGGCATTTTTCAGCCTGCCGGCAACCTCTTCCAAGAAGTGCCTGACCTCTAGGTCGAAGCCGTCCACGTATCTGGGGTAGAGGTTTCGCAGCGTGTGAGTGCAGGCGGGCACAAGGCTTATCAGCTTCCTCACCCCCAAGGACTTCAACAGCCGGTAGGTTCGGCGGGCGTTTTCAGCAAAGTCCTCCTCAAAGCCTGAAGAGTACAAGGGTGAGCCGCAGCAAGGTTCTTTATCGTAGAGGTAAGCGGGGTTTACTCCCAGTTTTCTCAGGACATTGACGGCGCTGATGAGGGCGTTGATGTAGGCGGTAGTCTTCCCCGAGCCGGCTAGTTTCCCGTAGACTCCGGCCAAGTCCACACCTACCTTTTTGAGAGTTTTGGACACACCCAAGACCCGTTCGACAGGCAGGCCTCTTTTCTCTAAGCCTCGGACAGCTTTCAACCATGTCTCCGCGCGGTCCATGAACTGGTAGCCGCAGCCTGCAAAAAAGAAGCATTCTCCATTGGAAGGCAGATTCAACCCCTGAGCCCACTCAGCCCTAGCCTTGGCAGGGGCTCCGAAAGGGTTCCCCTTGGCCGCGATGTTGTCTCTGAGGTAGACATGGCTCGGAGGCACAAGGGTCCTCAATTTTTTCAGGTCCTTTGTTTTCAGGGAGAAGTCTTCAGCCCTGAGGTTAGAGGGAGAAGGTTTTGGAAGGACATAAATCTAGCGCCGAAGCCGGCTGCCAACTGGGGGGTCATGTAAGGGTTTTTCTACCAGTTTTCTTTCATCTAACACTGGAGGCAGGCTTAGAGTATGAGCATGAAGATAAGGGAAGCTGTGAAGACCCTCAGACCCTACCAGTGGGAGCCTTCCACCGACGAGCTTTCAAAAAAACTGGGCCTAAGAAAGGAGCAAGTGCTCCGGTTTGACACCAACACCATGCCCAGCCCCCCCAAGGAGCTTTTGTCGAAGCTGGCTGAGTTGCTGCCCGGGCTTGGGGTGAACGATTACCCGGACACGTCTTACACCCAGCTTCGAGAAGGCCTCGCCAAATATCTGGGGCGGAGGGTGGAACAGTTAACCGTGACCACGGGTGCGGATGAGGCCTTGGACATCGTGGCTAAAACTTTCATCGACCCAGGCACCGAGGCTTTAGCTTCAAAGCCCACCTACTCTTTCTACAGCACTATTGTCGAGGTGATGGGAGGAAGACTGGTTCTAGCTCCTCGGAGGGAAGACTTCTCGGAGGACGTGGACGCCTTGCTGGAGGCCTGCAGCCGCCAGACTAGGCTGGTTTTCATCTGCAGCCCCAACAACCCCACTGGAAACCTGACAGACCGCTCCGACATCATGAAGGTTTTGGAGGAGTCCGGCTGCCCGCTGGTGGTGGACGAGTCCTACGCCGAGTTCTGCGGCCGGACGGTGGTGGACTTGGTGGACGCCTACGAGAACCTAATAGTCATCAGGACGTTTTCTAAAGCCTTCTCCCTCGCTGGAGCTCGGGTGGGCTACATGGTCGCCCACGAGAAAACCGTCCGGCTGCTCAACAAGGTAAGGCCGCCCAACAGCCTGAGTGTTATCTCCCTAGCCCTCGCTGGGCTGGCGTTGGAGAACTTGGAACTCCTCCGAAGAAACGTCCAGTGGGTGACGGAGGAGAGGGAGCGGCTCATCAAAGCCCTCCAAGTCATCCCAGGCCTTCAAGTCTATCCTTCCCAAGCCAACTTCATCCTCATCCGGTTTAAGACTCCTCCAGCTCCGGAAGCCTACAGGAGGCTGCTCCAGCAGGGAATAGTCCCCCGGAGCTTCGACGAGGCCTCGGGGCTGGGAGACTGCCTCAGGTTCTGCGTCCGAACCCCTGAGGAAAACCAAGCTCTCATCAACGCTCTAGAGCGGCTGGTGACAGAAAGGCTCTAAAACCGCGGAAAAGAGAGCGTGAAACAGAAGCCTACGCATAAGCCTTAAATAAGAATTGTTCTCTGATACAGTAGTTTTGACGGTGGGGAGCGAGTGCACCAGCTGGACTGGAGATAAACCTTCCCAAAGCCTCCTGCAGTTTTAGATTACCCTCCCCCCTCCTCTTGCGGCTCTTTCTTTCCTTACCTACCAGATTTTTCTTCGCAACAACCTTAGAGGTTGGAGGCTGCGGCCGGTGAGCCTAGCCGACGCCCTAGTGAAGGTGGTGGAGGGAAGGAGCCTGACTCCGGGGGAGGCGGAGGAGGCCATGGGGGCCATTCTCCGCGGCGAGGCTTCCCCGCCCCAGATAGCCGCCTTCCTGACGGCCCTGAGGATGAAGGGGGAAACCGTGGAGGAGATAGCCGCCTTCGCCGGGGTGATGAGAAGCTTCTCCGTGAAGATCCATCCCAAAGTTCCCGGTTGCCTCATCGACACCTGCGGCACAGGAGGCAGCCCTGTCAAGACCTTCAACGTCAGCACCCTCTCAGCCCTGACGGTAGCCGCAGCCGGGGGATACGTGGCCAAACATGGCAACCGGGCTGTCTCAAGCCGCTGCGGCAGCGCCGACCTCTTGGAGGGGTTCGGGGTCAACATCCAAGCGGAGCCTAAAACCGTGGAACGCTGCGTGGAGAGGGTGGGCGTGGGCTTCATGTTCGCCCCCAAATTTCACCAAGCTATGAAGCATGCTCTCTTGCCTCGGAGGGAGATAAAGATCAGAACCGTCTTCAACATCCTCGGCCCCCTCACTAACCCCGCGCCGGTGGAGGCTCAGGTCCTAGGCGTCTACAGCCTCGACCTAGTGGAAAAACTGGCCGCCGTCCTAGAGAAGCTGGGCTTGGAGAAAGCCTTCGTCGTCCACGGCCTGATAGGAGTCGACGAGGTATCCCTCGTAGGGCCGACCCACGTTGCAGAGTTAAACCATGGAACCGTCAAAAGCTACGACGTTCACCCCCGCCAGTTTGGGTTGGAGGAAGGGAAAACCGTCGAGGAACTGAGGGGAGGAGAGCTGAAGCAAAACCTTCGGGAAAGTTTGGAGGTCCTCGGGGGGGTGAGAAACGCCAAAGCCGAAATGACTGCCCTCAACGCCGCCTACGCCCTCCTAGCCGCCTCCAAGGTGGAAAGGGTGGAAGAAGGCCTCGAGCTCGCCTGGGAAGCCTTGTCCTCAGGAAAGGCCTTGGAAAAACTTAGACTTCTCATAAAAGAGTCTGGGGGAGACCCCGGGAAGCTGGAGGCCTTGGAGCATGATTAGGATGGAAGAAATCCTCGAATCCGTAAGGCGAAGAGTCGACAGAGACTACCGAGCCTACCAGCCGAGCGGAGGAAGCCGCCGGCCGAGGGTGAGCCTGACCGAAGCCATCCGAGGCTGCTCCAAGGTGCCGGTGATAGCCGAGGTCAAGCCAGCCTCCCCGATGCAGGGTCCTCTGCGGAAGATAGGTTCCGTGGAAGAGGTGGCGGGGGAAATGCTCCAGGGCGGAGCCGTGGGGCTCAGCGTCCTCACCGAGCCGGATTTCTTCGGGGGAAGCATGGAAAACCTCAGGAGGGTGAAGGCGGCCTTCCCTCAGGTTCCCATTCTGATGAAGGACTTCATCCTAGACGAACGGCAGATTTACCATGCTTTCGAGGCAGGGGCTGACTCCGTCCTCCTAGTGGCGTCCTTATGTCCCAGGCTGGAGGAGTTCCACCGCCTCGTCCTCTCCCTCGGACTGGAGCCCTTGGTGGAAATCCATGACCCGAAGGACTTGGAGAAGACTGCTTCCCTCCACCCTAAGCTGGTGGGGGTGAACAACCGAAACCTGACCACTTTCCAAGTCGACCTGAAGGTGACGGAGAGGCTGCTGCCGGAGGTTCGAGTAGCGTGCCCCGGGGCGGTTGTGGTGAGTGAAAGCGGCCTCCGCACAGCGGAGGATGTCCGGGCTGTTCGCAGGTGGGGCGCTGATGCTGTCTTGGTAGGCTCAGCCATCATGGCTGCTGAAAACGTGGCCAGTAAGGTGAGGGAGCTGGTGGAGGCCTGAACCGTGGTCAGGGTTAAAATTTGCGGTTTGAAAAGCAGAGAAGACCTTCAAGCCTCTGTCGACAGCGGAGCCGACGCTGTAGGGGTGGTGGTCTATTCTCCCCGATCCCCGAGAAACCTGTCTTTGGAAGAGGCGGGAAGAATCCTCTCAGCGGTTCCCCCCTTTGTCTCCTCAGTCTTGGTTTCAGCAACCACCTCCCCCGACGCCATAGTGAGGGCCACGGAACGGCTGAACCCTTCCGCGGTTCAGCTTCACGGAATAACCCAGCCTTCAGCCGTGAAGCACGTAGCCTCCACCCTCAAGTCTCAGGTCATCGGAGTTTTAGCTTGGAATCCTTCCCAAAAGGAAGAGGAGCTGAAGGAGAAGGCGAAAAAACTGGCCGAGGTGGCGAGCGCGGTTCTCTTCGACTCCACCACAGCCGAAGGCTACGGAGGAACCGGCTGCCCCGTCAGCTGGAAGGTAGCCCGGATGGTCGGGGAGGCTGTCCGCCCCAAGCCCTTCATCCTCGCCGGGGGGCTCACCGCCGGCAACGTCCAGGAAGCCATAGCCGCCGTCCAACCCTACGCCGTGGACGTGTCCTCAGGGGTTGAATCCTCCCCGGGGGTCAAGGACTACTCCCAGATTCAGGCTTTCATAAGAAAAGCCAAAACCGCAGGAGTTGAAACAGGGTGAAAAAAACCAGCCTCTCCTATTATGGGAGGTATCCCGACGAAAAGGGCAAGTTCGGCAGGTACGGAGGCATCTTCGCCCCCGAGATTTTGATGCCGGCCTTGGAGGAACTGCATGAAGCCTTCCTCCGGCACCACCGAGATCCCGGATTCCAAGGGGAGCTGGGGAGGTATCTGAGGGACTACGCCGGCAGGCCTACGCCCCTCTACTACGCTCAGCGTTTAAGCTGGCGGCTGGGCTGCAAGGTTTACCTGAAGCGGGAAGACCTAACCCACGGAGGAGCTCATAAGCTCAATAACACGCTAGGCCAGGCCCTCCTAGCCCTCCGCATGGGGAAAAAGCGGCTTATAGCGGAGACAGGAGCCGGGCAGCATGGCTTAGCCACCGCCATGGCCGGGGCGGTGTTGGGTTTGAAAACCGAGGTGTACATGGGGGAGGAGGACGTGGAAAGGCAGAGGCATAACGTCTACAGGATGGAACTGCTGGGAGCGGAAGTTCACCCGGTGAAGTCTGGGAGTCGAACTTTGAAGGACGCCATCAACGAAGCTTTCCGAGACTGGATAGCCCACGTGGGTGACACCCACTACGTGGTGGGGTCGGTGGTGGGGCCTCATCCCTACCCTCTCCTCGTCCGCGAGTTTCAGAGGGTCATAGGGAAGGAAATAAGGCAGCAAGTCTTGGAAAAAGAAGGAAGACTGCCCAGCCTCCTAGTTGCCTGCATCGGAGGCGGCAGCAACGCCCTAGGAGCCTTCTACGACTTCTTGGAAGACCCTTCCGTCCAGCTGCACGGAGTGGAGGCTGGAGGCCAGGGACTCAGGACCGGAAGGCATTCAGCTTCCTTGGCCGCTGGAAGCCTCGGGGTTCTCCACGGAGCCTACACCCGCATCCTCCAAGACGAATACGGGCAGATTGAAACATCCCACAGCATCAGCGCCGGCTTGGACTATCCCGGCGTAGGCCCGGAGCTGGCTTTTCTCCAAGAAACAGGAAGGCTGAAAGTCTACACGGCCACGGACGCGGAAGCTGTGGAAGCCTTCCACATGCTCGCCAAGCTGGAGGGCATCCTCCCAGCCCTAGAACCCTGCCACGCCCTAGCCCACTTGGCGAAGATATCCCGGCGGCTTCCCCCAGACAGCATCGTAGTGCTCAACCTTTCGGGGAGGGGGGACAAGGACCTAGGAGTGGTTCAGAAATTCATGGAGGACAGAAAATGAGCAGAATACAGGAAACCTTCAACCAGCTTAAAAAGAGAAAGGAAGGCGCCCTCATCACCTTCACAACCCTCGGGGACCCCTCCCTCAGACGCTCCGTCCAGTTAGCCCGGAGGCTGGCTGAAAGCGGAGCTGACATCTTGGAGCTGGGACTCCCTTTCTCAGACCCCGTGGCCGACGGGCCGACCATCCAAGCCAGCTATCAGAGGGCCCTTAAAGCCGGAATGAACACCCACAGGGCCTTAGAGGCTGTCCGCAAGCTCAGGGATAAGGTCAAGACGCCTTTGGTCCTTCTGAGCTACTACAACCCCGTCCTCCGCCGGGGGGTCGCTGGATTTTTCAGGGATTTCGCCGAGGCAGGGTTGGACGGGGTGGTCGTCCCCGACCTTCCCGTGGAGGAGGCGGAGCCGGTTTCCAAGGCTGGAAAGGACGCGGGAGTCAACCTGATCTTCTTGGTGGCACCGACCACTACGGAGCGGAGGCTTGAAAAAATCGTGAAGGCGGCAGAGGGCTTCCTTTACTTAGTGTCCCTCTTAGGGGTGACGGGGGCGAGGGAAAGCCTCTCCGCGTTGACGAAGAAGACGATTTCAAGAATAGCCAAACACGTGGAGGCGAGGATTCCCGTAGCCGTGGGCTTCGGAATCTCCAAGCCCCCGCACGTCCGGGAAGTGATAGCGGCGGGAGCAGACGGAGCCATCGTGGGCTCCGCCCTCATCGACCTCTACACCAGCTCAGCTTCAAACCCTGCTCAAGCCTTGGAGAAGGTTTCCGCCTACGTCCACACCCTCAAAGCAGCGACGGCTAAAAAAGCGTGAAAGGGGGCGGCTCGAAATGCCTACCAGCATTCAGCCGAAGGTTACAAGGGTGGGAGGACGGTGCAACGTCTTCTCCCTCTTCAAACACCTATCGGAGAGGCTGGAACCTCGCTTCTCTTTCCTTCTGGAATCCCTCAGCGAACACAAACCCCTCTACTCTTTTCTCTGCTTCAACCCCGATTACATTCTAACCGTCAAAAAAGACAGGCCGAGGGTTGAGGAGATTCTAACGGAGAGAGGGGAGCAGATCCTCCGCAGGCTCCAGCCTCAACGGAAAATGCCCAGCGCAGCCCACCGAGCTGTGGAGGATAGGGTTGAGAACAGAATCTTGGCCTTGGACAGGGTTGAAGAATATTTTCCTGAAACCGCACTGCGGAGGCCTCCCTTCTTCAGGAGGCAGGTTTTCTTCGGCGGCTACCTAGGCTATGTGGCCTACGACGCGGTAGCCCCGTGGGTGGGCTTCAAACGTCGAGCGGAAACCCCTGAGGTCATGTTGGGGATGCATACCACGGTCCTCATCTACGACCACGCTCGGGAAATCTTGCTGCAGGTGGACAACGGGGTGGGAGGCGCAGGCGATGTTTCCCAAGATCTGGGAAAAGCCTTGAAAAGCTACAGGGCTGAGGGAGGGAGAAAGGATGATGTCAGCGGGGACATTTCCGTCGAAGACTTCAAGTCCAACGTGGGGCAGGAGGAATTCTCTCACATGGTTGAACAGTGCAAGGAATACATTTGGAGCGGAGACATCTTCCAAGTTGTGGTCTCCCGGAAGGTAGGTCGGAAAACTGAGGCTGGAGACTTGGCGATCTACGAGGCTTTGAGGAGGCTGAATCCCTCCCCCTACATGTTCTACCTGAACTTCGGAAGCCTCAGGTTTGTGGGAAGCAGCCCTGAAGCCCTAGTAAGCCTAAACCGTGAAAAGATAACCACCGTCCCTATCGCGGGGACAAGGCGGAGAGGCTGGAACAAGGTGGATGAGGGGCGGATGCTCAGGGAGCTGAAGACAGACAGCAAAGAAAGAGCTGAACACGTCATGCTGGTGGATCTGGCCAGGAACGACGTTTCAAAGGTTTCCGAGCCGGGCTCCGTCCAAGTGAGAGGCTTCATGACAGTGAAGAGGTTCAAACACGTGATGCACTTAGTCACCACCGTGGAGGGAAGACTTCGGAGAGGAATGAACTCCTTCGACGTGTTAAAATGCCTCTTCCCCGCAGGAACGGTAACCGGCGCCCCCAAGCTGAGAGCCATGGAGGTCATCGAAGAGCTGGAGAAGGAGCCCCGAGGCCCCTACGCGGGAGCCATCGGCTACATGGCCTTCAACGGGGATATGGACTGGGCTATCACCATCCGAACCATCCAGCTCTTGAACTCCACGGCCACCGTTCAAGCTGGAGCCGGGGTGGTAGCCGACTCCCAGCCGAGGCTGGAGTGGATTGAAACGGAGAACAAAATGCGAAGCCTAGTGAAGGCCGTAGGCATGGCGGAGGCGAAGGTGAACGTAGCGTGAAGGTTCTCTTCATCAACAACCGGGACTCCTTCGTCTACATTCTCGTCGACTACGTGGCCAGCCAAGGCTGCAAGGTGGTAGTAGCGGATAACATCCTGACCGCGCAGGAGGCAGCTGAAATGAGGCCTCAGAGAATCATAATATCCCCCGGCCCCGGGCATCCCCGGAAGAGCACAGGCAACACCATGGCTGTGATAAGGAAACTCGCCTCCATCCCCATCCTCGGCGTATGCCTAGGCCACCAAGCCATCGTGGAAGCCTTCGGGGGGAAAGTGGACAGAGCCGAGTCCGGGCCGCTGCACGGGAAAACCTCCCAAGTCTACCACGACGGAAAAGGTGTGTTCCACGGGCTGCCTAATCCTTTCCCGGCTACTCGCTACCATTCCCTAGCCGCTGTGCCCACTTGCCTGCCTTCCTGTCTGGAGGTTTCCGCCAAGGCGGAGGACGGAACCATCATGGGGGTCCGGCATAAAAGCCGGCCGGTGGAGGGAATTCAATTTCACCCTGAAAGCATCTTAACCGCTCATGGTAAGCGGCTTATCCAAAATTTTCTGGAAACACCGAACCACTACTTTCCGGATTCCTAGGATGGGTAGTAAAAATATATAAAATATGGTGAAGTTTATAATATAAATTTAACAGGTGATAAAACCGTGGTGAGAATCGGTGAACAAATTCCAGACCTAGAGGCGGAAGCCTTCCACAACGAGGAAACCAAGACCATCAAGCTTTCTGACTACAGAGGTAAATGGCTGGTTCTGGTGTTCTATCCAGCGGATTTCACGTTCATCTGTCCCACCGAGCTGGAAGAGCTGGCTGAGAACTACGAGGAATTCAAAAAAGCGGGAGCAGAAGTGCTGAGTGTAAGCACCGACACGGTGTTCGTCCACAAAGCCTGGCATGACCACTCCCCCGCCATCCAGAAAATCAAGTTCCCCATGCTGGCTGATCCCGCGGGAAGACTCTGCAGAGAATTCGGTACCTACATCGAAGAGGAGGGACTTTCCCTGCGAGGAAGTTTCATCATCGACCCCGACGGAGTTTTGAGAGCCTTGGAGATCCACGATAACAGCATCGGCCGAAGCGCCGAGGAGCTTCTGCGAAAACTCCAAGCAGCTATCCACGTGAGGGAACACAAGGGAGAAGTCTGCCCGGCGAGTTGGAAGCCGGGAAAGGAAACCCTCAAACCTGGCTTAGACTTGGTCGGCAAAATCTAAAACGGAAAAAGGAGATTAACGAGGAACCTCTTTCCTCTTTCTTTTTTGATAATCTTTATATAGAGATGGTAAATCCTATTATGCAATACTGGGGAGGTTAACCGGGTGCATTCCAGGGGGGTTCACGTTTTCAGGGGGCTTTGTGTTTATCCCCGAACCTCGCCAAAGCATGAATACTCGGGTAGCTGTTAGGCGTTTCCCTCCATTCTCTCCATCCGTCAAAACTATTTCCGTGAAAGTTTTCGGAGGTATCATCCATGCCAGTGAAAACTCTTGTGGTTAAGTTCGGAGGCTCTTGCCTTTCAACTCCGGAAAACATAGCTCAAGCAGCGGGAAAGGTGGCTGCGGAGGCCAGAAAAGGAAAGAAAATTCTCGTTGTGGTTTCAGCCCTCACAGGCGTCACCGACGGTCTCCTCCAAACCGCTCTCCAATCCAGCCCCAACGGGCTCTCCAAAGAGGATTTGGATGAGGTTCTTTCCATGGGTGAAAGGACAGCCGCCCGCATCATGACCACCGCCATCAAATCTCAGGGGGTGAAGGCTGTGGGGTTGGATCCCTCATCCTCTCAGTGGCCTATCTACACCGACTCGGAATTCGGCCAGGCGGAGGTGAATTTGGAGAAGACTCAGCGGGCGGTGTTGGAGAAGGTGAAACCTCTGCTGGAGGAAGGCTACGTGGTCGTTGTCCCCGGCTTCATAGGTTTGTCTCCTCAAGGGAAGGTTACAACCCTGGGGCGGGGAGGAAGCGACATCACCGCCGTGGTCCTAGGTCGCTGCGTCGGCTCCGATGAGGTGGTCTTCGTCAAGGATGTTCAAGGCGTTCTGTCGGCTGACCCTAAGAAAGTCACGGCTCCCGCCATGATCGAAAGCTTAGACGTGGAGGAAATGTTCACCTTGGGCACCGCCGGCGCGAAGGTTCTTCACCCGAAATCCCTCAAATACAAGACAGACTTCCTGACCCTAAGGGTGGTGGGATTCGAGGAGGAAGACCTCGCAAAGGGAACCGTCATCAAGGGGGTTATGGAGACAAGGCTTTCCGTCGCCCTTCACCATCAGCCTCTCTCCATGGTATCCTTGGTGGGGTGGGAAGTTTCCTCCCCTGAGACGCTTTTGATGATCTTCTCCGAGGCCGCCAGCACCTCCGCCAAGATTCTAGGCTTAACTTTGGCTTCACCCTCCCTTCTCCTCTACGTGGAGAATCCCTCCAACCTCCTCCAGAGGCTGCATGAGCTGATAAAAAACCGGAGGATAGCCAAGGCCGTCCACAGCCTCGACCCCATAGCCCTCATCACCGTTTCAGGCCCTGAGTTGGAGAAGGCTCCCGGCATCGTGAACGCTGTGGTGGCGCCGCTGGCCCGCGAAGGCATTAACCTCTTGGGGGTCATGACCATCAGTTCCTCTGTCAGGGTCTTCCTAGGCTGGAAAGATAGAGAAAAGGCTTTAACGCTGATAAAGGAAAACGTGGAGAAGCTAGCCCCTCCCAAGGCAGGTGTTTCCCATGGTTAAGGTCAAAGTAGGAGTCCTCGGAGCCACAGGCATGGTGGGCGGGAGGTTCATTCAATTCCTGAAGGGCCATCCTTGGTTTGAACTCCAAGCCTTAGCCGCCTCAGAACGCTCAACGGGCAGAACCTTCGCTGAAACAGTGAAGTGGAAGCTGGAGGGAGAGACATTTTCGCAGGTGGCGGACATGGAGGTGAGGCCTGCTGAGCCCAAAGCTTTGGGCGACGTGGACTTGGTGTTCTCAGCTCTCCCCGCGGAGGTGGCGCATAAGGTGGAAGAGGACTTTGCCAGAGCCGGCTTCACCGTCTTCAGCAACGCCAGCTCCCACCGCATGGACCCGGATGTGCCCATTCTCAACCCTGAGGTCAACGCGGACCACGCCTATTTGGTGGAGGAACAGCGGAGGCGGAGAAAATGGGAGGGGGCCATCATCACCAACCCCAACTGCACCACCGCCATCCTAACTCTCTCCGTGAAGCCCATCCTCGACGCTTTCGGGTTGAAACGTCTCTTCCTGGTTACGATGCAAGCTCTCTCAGGGGCTGGATACCCGGGTGTCCCTTCCTTGGACATTGTGGACAATGTCATCCCCTACATCAGCCGGGAGGAGGAGAAGGTCGAAAAGGAATCCCTGAAAATCTTAGGCTCCCCGGAGAAGCCTGCGGAGTTCAGGATTTCAGCCAGCTGCAACCGGGTTCCCACCCTCGATGGGCATCTGGAAGCCGTCTTCGCGGAAACAGAGGCCGAGGCTGAGCCGGCTGAGGTGGCCGAGGTCTTGGCCAAGTTTGAGGGTGAACCTCAGAGGCTAGGTCTGCCTACCGCCCCCAAGCCGCCCATCGTCGTCCGGGCTGAGATGGATCGGCCTCAGCCGAGGCTTGACCGGTGGGAGAACCGAGGCATGTCTGTGGTGGTGGGCAGGGTTAGGAGGGACGCTGCCTTGGGGGGAGTTAAATATTTAGTCCTAGGACACAATACAGTGAGGGGAGCTGCGGGATGCTCAATCCTCAACGCCGAGCTCCTCAAGGCTAAAGGGATAATTTGAAGGGAGAAATCATGGGTCCTGGAAAAAAGAGGAGAATGCAGAGAATCTTCAAAGAGGATGGAAAGTCCCTGTTGGTCCCCATGGACCACGGGGTCACCCTCGGCCCTGTTCGAGGGCTGGTGAACATGCAGGAGATATTCAACAAGATCAGGCTGGGAAACGCAGACGGGGTCATCGTCCACAAAGGAGTCGCCAGCCGCACGGATACAGGGAACATGGCCCTCCTCATCCACCTCTCAGGAAGCACCGCCCTAGGCCCAGACCCGTTAGAGAAGGTGCAGGTTTGCAGCGTGGAAGAAGCGGTGAGGCTGGGGGCTGACGGGGTCTCCGTCCATGTCAACGTGGGCGCTGAGCAAGAGTCTGCCATGCTCAGCGACCTAGGCAGTGTGGCTGACGAGTGTGACTTCTACGGTCTCCCCCTCTTGGCTATGATGTATCCGCGGGGAGCCAAGGTTAAGAGTGAACATGACCCTGAAGCGGTCAAGCATGCGGCTAGGCTTGGAGCCGAGTTGGGGGCGGACATCGTCAAAACCAACTACACCGGAAGCCCTGAAACCTTCCGGGAAGTGGTGCGAGGATGCCCCGTCCCTGTCATCGTAGCTGGGGGTCCGAAGGCGAAAACCGACGAGGAAGTGCTGAGGATGGTCTACGACTCCCTCCAAGTGGGCGGCGCGGGGGTTTCCATCGGAAGAAACGTCTTTCAGCATGAAAACCCCACAGCCATGGTGAAAGCCCTCCACGCCCTCATCCACCAAAAGGCTGAAGTGGATGAGGCATTAAAGATCCTCAGGGGAAAAGGATGAAAGAATTCTGGATAGAAATAGATCCCTCCCTGCCTGAGGAGACCAAGCGCAGCCTCTTGGCGGCTGCTCAAGGCCTCTGCACCACCGCACTAGTTGAGGGGAAGCTGACATCGCTGGCTGAGTCCTTAGGCTTGAAAACCGTGTCCAGCGAGGGCGGTGAAATTCAGCTTTTGGGAAAGCTTTCGGAGGCTGAGGTGAAAAAGGCGAAAGAGAAGGGCAAAGGTATCTGCGTGAAGATGAACGTTCGAGGGAGAGCTGACGAGGACAAAATTGTAGAAGCCGCCTCCTTGGGAGTAGACTGCATCATCGCCAGCTGTCCGGATTGGAAGGTCATACCCTTGGAGAACCTCATCGCAAAAATCCAGGGGAGAAGCAAGCTTCTGGCTGAGGTTTCCTCCGGGCGGGAGGCTAAACTGGCCTTGGAAACCCTTGAACTGGGCGTAGATGGAGTAGTCCTAAAAGCCAAAGAGCCCGGTGAAATCGTCGAGGTTGCCTCCGCCCTAGAGAAGGTGAAAGCCGGGAGGGAGGAGCCTTCGAAGCTTCGGTTAGTTCCAGCCAAGGTTGTGGGGTGCAAAGAGCTGGGCTTAGGCGCTAGGGTTTGCATAGACACCTGCGACCTCATGACCCACGGGGAAGGAATACTCGTAGGCTGCCAGTCTTCAGGGCTTTTCCTCGTGCAAGCGGAGGTGCAGGAAAACCCCCACGTGGAGCCTAGGCCTTTCAGGGTGAACGCGGGGCCGGTGTCCCTCTACACTCTGACCCCGGAGGGTAAGACCAAGTATCTCTCCGAGTTGAAGGCAGGGGAAGAAGTAGCCGTCGTAGACAGGGGTGGAAACCTGCGAGCCGCCTTCGTGGGCAGGGTTAAGATAGAGAAGAGGCCCATGCTCTTGGTGGAGGCGGAGGTGGAAGGCCGCAGGGTTAAGACCATCGTCCAGAACGCAGAGACCATTAGGCTTGTAACCAAGGAAGGATCCAAGTCGGTCAGGGACTTGAAACCAGGGGACGAAGTCCTAATCCACCACCAGCCGGGAGGGCGTCATTTCGGAATTCTTCTCAAGGAAGAAACCGTGATAGAACTGTGAATCTTAGAATATGCGCCGTCGCCCCGGGGAGAAGCCTCCGAGAACTGCAGGGCATGGTTCGGGAAGCGGAAAAGGCTGAGGCCGACTTGATAGAGGTTCGAATCGACTACCAAGAGAAGCCAGTGCCCGCCTTCGCCGTTCGAAAGCTGACCTCCCTCCCGCTCATTGCCACCAACCGCCCTCTGAGGGAGAAAGGCCTGTTCGACGGACCTGAGGAAAAAAGACTCAGCCTCCTCTTGGATGCCGCTGAAGCCGGCTTCGAATATGTGGATGTGGAACTGTCCGCGGGAAATGTGGAAGAGATGGTGGAGAAAGTGAAGGCTGAAGGCTCTAAGCCCATCGTTTCCTTCCACGACTTCGCAGGCACGCCGCCTCTCCGCCGCCTGCACACGCTCCTTCGAAAGGGGCTGAAAAAAGGCTCTGAGGTGTGCAAGATAGTAACCACCGCCCAAAGGCCGGAGGATAACCTGACCTGTCTAGAGTTCCTAGCCCAAGCCTCCAAGCAAACTCCCACCGTCGCCTTCTGCATGGGTCCTCGAGGAGTTTTTTCCAGGGTGCTTTCCCCCCTTTTCGGAGGCTTCTTCACCTACGCCTCGGTGAGAAGGGGAAAAGAGTCCGCCCCCGGCCAGCTGACCATCCGAGAAACCCGGGAAGTCTACAGGCTGATGATGCTGGATGAAGGTTGACAGTGCCACCAGGGTCTACGCCCTCATAGGCAGCCCGGTGGAGCATTCCCTCAGCCCCACCATCCACAACGCTGCCTTTGAAAGCCTAGGCCTCAACTGCGTCTACCTAGCCTTCAACGTGGCCTCCGACGGCCTCCCATCCGCCCTCGCTGGCTTGAGAAGCTTGGGAGTTCAAGGCTTCAATGTGACCATCCCCCACAAAACCGCCGTCATCCCTCTGCTGGACGAGGTGGAGCCTGAGGCCAGAAGCATAGGCGCCGTCAACACCGTGAAAATAATGGGAGGAAAAACAGTAGGCTACAACACCGACGGAGAAGGCGCCATCTCCGCTCTGCGGGAGGCCGGTGTTGAAGTGAAGGGCCTGAAAGTCGTCCTCCTCGGGGCGGGAGGCGCGGCCAGAGCCTTAGGCTTCACCCTCGCCAAAACCTCCGGTGAGCTTGTAGTCGCCAACCGGACGGAGGCTAAGGCGGTGAAGCTGGCTGAGGAGCTATCCCGTCATCACAGCGTCAGGGTGAAAGGGATCAGGTTGAACAGCGAAAGGCTGGGGGAAGAGCTCAGAGACGCTGAACTCTTGGTCAACACCACCTCGGTGGGGATGCATCCTCATGAGGATGCGTCGCCGATTCCCAGCCGCCTCCTCCATTCCGGTTTGACGGTGTTCGACATCGTCTACAATCCGCTGAAGACAAGGCTGCTCAGGGAGGCGGATGCCGCCGGAGCTAAGACAGTCAACGGCTTGGGTATGCTGGTCCATCAGGCTGCGAGGTCCTTTGAAATATGGACTGGGAAGAAGGCTCCCCTAGATGTCATGTTCAACGCAGCCCTGAAGGCTTTGGGGGAAAAGTGAATGGAAGGATTTGGAGAAGCTGTGGCCTACGGTGCAGCCACCATCGTCAACGCCATAGCTACGGGGAAAGGCGCTGCCTTCAGCCTCAGCCTCCAAACCACCGCCCGGGTTAGGCTGACCGGGGAGGCGGGTGTCATCCGCGGCCGGATAGTTCCGGAAGAGGGGGAAAGCACCCTCTTGGTGGAGAAGGCGGTGCAAAAGGTGCTGAAGCACTTTGGCCTTCAAGGCCGGTTTGGCGCTGAAGTGGAAACCCGGTCCGACATTCCCGTAGCCAGAGGGCTGAAAAGCAGTAGCGCAGCAGCCAATGCCTTGGTGTTGGCCGCCTCCGCAGCCCTCGGAAAAACTCTCGACAACTCCACCGCCCTAAACCTAGCTGTGGACGCGGCTTTTGAGGCGAAGACCACCATAACCGGAGCCTACGACGACGCCTGCGCCTCCTTCTTGGGAGGCATCGTCCTAACCGACAACTTTGTGAGGAAGCTCCTCCGACATGACTCGGTGGAAGACTGCGAAGCCCTCATCCTCCTTCCACCCCAAAAGGTTTACACCCCCAGCGCGGATGTCGACCGAATGAAGCTGATAGCCCCCTTGGTGGAGTTGGCCTTCGAGGAAGCCTTCAAGGGCCACTACTGGAAGGCTCTAACCCTCAACGGCCTCCTCTACTCAGCTGCGCTGGGATACAACCCTCAACCTGCACTGGACGCTTTGAAGGCAGGCGCCATCGCAGCCGGGCTCAGCGGGAAAGGCCCGGCCACCGTCGCTGTAACCCGGCTGGGGGAGGGCGGAAGCGTGGTGGAGGCGTGGAGAAATCATGAGGGGGAAATCTTGAGGGCTAGAACCAACAAGGCTAGGGCCCGTGTGCTGAGGTGACGGACAGCATGGTCGTGGCCACTGTGGGCAGAACCGAGAAACTTTCCGGCCGGGTGAAGGCGCCTCCCTCCAAAAGCTACACCCATCGGGCCCTCATAGCCGCCTCACTGGGGGAGGGCCTATCCCTCATAAAAAACCTCCTCATCTCCGATGACACCTTGGCCACGGTCAGCGCCTGCCGGAGCTTCGGCCCGGTTTTGGAGCAGAGAGAAGACAGTATCACCGTCAAGGGCCTAGCCCGGTGGAAGGCTCCTTCTCAGCCCATCGAATGCGGGGAATCCGCGGCTACGCTGAGGTTCATGATCCCCCTAGCCGCCTTGGCGGAGGGTGTCACCACTCTTACGGGGAGAAAAGGTCTGCTGAGAAGGCCCATAGAGCCTCTGCTCCAAGCCCTCCGGCAGCTGGGCGTGCGGTGTGAAAGCCTAGGCGGCTACCCGCCTGTGAAGGTCTACGGCGGCGGAATAGCCGGGGGGAAGACGTCCATCCCCGGCGATGTGAGCTCCCAGTATGTCAGCGGCCTCCTCTTCGCCAGCCCCTTGGCTGAAGGCGAAGTGGAAATCCGCATCCTAGGAAGCTTGGAGTCACTGCCTTACGTTCAGTTGACGCTTCACGTCTTGGAGAGGCACGGAGTCAAGGTTGGAGTTTCAGAAAACCATCAGCTCTTCACGGTTTCCGGCGGCCAAAGCTACAGGCCTCAAGACCACCAAGTTACAGGGGATTTCTCCTCAGCTGCTTTTCTCCTCGCAGCCGCAGCCATAACAGGCTCGGAGATCAAAGTGGAAAACTTAGACGGAAGCGGGGTCCCTCACCCCGACAGGGAAATATTGACGCTGCTGAAAAAAATGGGCGCCGCGGTAGTTTGCGAAGGCTTGGAGGTAACGGTTTCCGGCGGGGAATTGAAGGCGATGGAGGTGGACGCTAGGCATATCCCGGACTTGGTTCCCGTCTGTGCAGCCCTAGCCTGCTACGCGGAGGGGGAAACCTTCATAAAAAACGCTAGGAGGCTGCGGATTAAAGAGTCTGACAGGCTGAGGACCACGGCCTCCGAGCTAGCCAAGATGGGGGCGAAGATAGTAGAGCAAGAGGACGGACTGAAAGTGGAGGGCCCCTGCAAGCTGAGGGGGGCGGAGCTGGACTCCCACGGAGACCACAGAATAGCCATGGCCTGCGCCGTCGCAGCCTTGGGAGCGGAGGGAGTAACCCGAATCCACGGAGCGGAATGCGTAAGTAAGTCCTACCCGAATTTTTACATGGACCTGGCAAGGTTAGGAGGAAGAGTGAAGCTTGGTTAGCAACTCCATCGGAAGAAACTACGTCGTCACCCTCTTCGGGGAAAGCCACGGCAAAGGCATAGGCGTCGTGGTGGACGGCTGCCCGCCGGGGCTCCCCCTCTCCGAAGAAGACATTCAAACTGAACTGAACAGGAGAAGACCTACCTCCGCCGCGTATTCAACCTCTCGAAGGGAGGAGGATAAGGTGAACATCCTGTCAGGAGTGTTCCAAGGCCGCACCACAGGTGCGCCCCTCTGCCTGTTTGTGTGGAACAAGGAATACCGCTCCGAGGCCTACGAGGAGTTCAGGTGGAAGCCAAGGCCTGGCCACGCTGACTACCCCGCCTTCGTCAAATACCGAGGCTTCCACGACCACCGGGGGGGAGGCATCTTCTCCTCCAGGATGACCGTGGGAATGGTGGCCGCAGGCGCCGTGGCCAAACGGCTCCTCGGAGAAGCGGGCATAGGGGTTTACGCCCACACGGTTGAAATAGCCGGGGTGAAGATCCGAAGCCAGCCCACCGTTGAGGAGATCAGGGAAAAAGCATACTCCAACCCTCTCAGGTGCGTGGAGTCTCAGACAGCTGAAGAAATGGAGAAGAAAATCCTCCAAGCCAAGTCGGAAGGCGACACCGTAGGGGGTGTCGTAGAATGCATAGCCACCGGCGTCCCCCCGGGAGTTGGAGATCCCATCTTTTACTCTCTGGATGCGGACATAGCCAAGTACCTCTTCTTCATCCCAGCTGTGAAGGGGGTGGAATTTGGAGCAGGCTTCCAAGCTGCCCGGCTTCGGGGGTCGGAGAACAACGACCCCTACCGCGTGGTGGGGGGGAAGGTTGTGGCCCTCACCAACAACGCAGGGGGGATCCTAGGCGGCCTTTCCAACGGCATGCCCATTGCGGTGAGAGCCGCCTTCAAACCGCCTTCCTCCATCTTCAAACGCCAAAAAACCGTGGACCTCCGAACCATGGAAGACGCTGAGTTGGAGGTTAAGGGAAGGTACGATTCCTGCGTAGTCCCTAGAGCTGTTCCCATTGTGGAGGCTTTGGTGGCCTGCGTTTTGGCAGACCATCTTCTGCCGCTGGGAATCTTGGGAAAGCCGGCTGAATCCTAGAGGGCCCCGGAGGCGCCTTCAGCCTCGGCAGTGAACGTGGCCTTTCACTCTTCGGAGAAAATTTTCGCAGGTAAAACATTCGATGAAAGGAAGAGTCTCCCCCTTCACAGGGCAGTCCACAGCTTCTTTTTTCATGCGGCTTAAGAGGCTTCCGGATACGGTTCCCTTCAGCTCTCCCAGTTTCTCCTTGGGGACACGTAAAGGTTTTTGGAGAATTTTCACTTCGACTTCATGCATATCGTTCTCTATGGTTCATCAACCTTTATGTGTTACTGAGGAATGCAAGAGCTCAGCGTCTCCTCTTCCCAGTCGGCAGAAAGGATCGGCAGGCTTAGGTCTCATCGGACTTCGATGTTTCCTTCAGGGAAACCCATCATGACAAGTTTTTCCTTGGTTTTCTCTCGATGGTCTCCTTGGAGGAGAATTTGGCTGTTTTTAAAAGTCCCTCCACAGGCGCAATAAGTCTTCAACTCAGCAGCCAGCTTCCCTAGGTCAACGCTTTTTTCATCCAGCCCTTCGATGACGGTGACAGGGCGGTTCCATTTTCTCTTTTCTAAGCGAACTTTTATTCTCTGTTGATCCTTACTTATCTCGTAGCATACACAAAGGTCTTTAGGCAGCCCGCATATTTGACAGATTTCCGCCATACCTTTTCTAACTAATCTTTATACAATACTCAATATATAAATCCACCACTTCAGAAAAGGTTAAACTTCCTTCCGATGTACAAGTCGCCCATCCACCCGCGAGGCGGAAGCTCCTTGCCGTCGAGAAGCTGGATGAAGACCGCTGCCGAGGAAATAGCCCAAGCAGCCCAGCTGGCTGTGGTTTTAGAGGTCTCCGCCTACCCCAAACCAGGCAACATCGACAGGTTCCACGATTTCAGGGACACGAAATATGATCACTTCCTCGCCGGGGGAATAGCCATAGGAGCCTGCACCCGAGAAGCTTCCCTGAAAGGTCTTAGGGCTGGAAATGGTGAAATCAGCCTAAGCCAGCTGGGGATAGGAAGCTGGATAAGGAAAGGCGTCTACCAAACCGCGCAATGGCATCAGGGCGGTAACACCAACCTAGGAACCCTCAGCCTCCTCGTACCATTGGCGGCAGGGGCAGGCATGACATGGGCCTCCACCTCAAAGCTTACAGCCCCTCTTCTTCGTCAGAATGTGAAGAGAGCGCTGAAAGCCACCAGTGTAAAGGATGCCTTGAACTTTTATGATGCTGTGAGGAAGGCCAAACCTGGGGGCTTGAAGAAACCGAAGGTGAAAGGGGCTCCCGATGTTTTAAAAAATTCAGCGGCAGAGGAAATCACCCAAAAAAGGCTAACCCTGTACCAAGTGATGAAAGCCTGCGCTGCATGGGATAGAATAGGCAGCGAGTGGGCCACGGGAATGACTATAACTTTCAAAGTCGGCTACCCTCAACTGGCAGAAGTCTTCCGCCGGGAAGGAGACGTGAACAAAGCTGTGGTTCAATGTTACTTGAAAATTCTAGCCGACTACCCCGACAGCTTGGTGGCTAGGAGAAGAGGCCTGCAAACAGCCCGGCGGATATCTGAAAAGGCCAAGGCGGTTTTGGAAAAGGGAGGAATGCTGACGGAGGCTGGAAAGCAAGCGGTCTTGAAGTTGCACGCTCAACTTCGCAGCCCCGATAACAGCCTAAACCCAGGGACCACCGCCGACCTGACAGCCAGCTCCCTTATGGTCTTTCTGTTATGCGGCTTCAGACCCTGAGTTGAAGCGGTTGCGGAAGCCTTCAAAGGCGGTGTTTTTGAGATAGCATCCCGGGATGGGTCCGGCTTGTAAACGTTTTTATCTCGACAGTTTGCACGTTAAGGTTAGCTACGTGTGTCTTATGGATATGGCTTGAAGATGGTGGATTATGCCGTGTTTTATCGCCTTGGCAGTGTTGATGGGGTTAAAGCTGCCTGAGGACGCTGGGTTTCAGGAATGGTTTGAACGAAAGCTCATGGAAAAATTCAACGTGAAAAGACATGAGAAATTAAAACAACGGCTGGAAGACGCCTACCATGATAGCCCCTACGAGCTGAAGCTGCTGTTTCAAGTACTCCTAGCCGAATACCGTAGGAAAACATGCGAACAAAGACCGGCGGCTGCCCGGAGAAAAAGAGGCTTGGAAATCTCCGGCGTCGTATAATAGAGTTCGATACAGGAAGTTGCATATTCCTTAAAAGCGGCTTGAGAAATAGATAAAAAATAAGGGTGGAAATAGATTAATCACTCTCCAAGGCGTAGCCCGGTGGTGTAGCGGTCAAAGGGATTAGGCCGGCTAGGCATGGCAGGCTCTGGCTTGTCAACATCAAGGGGAGACCTGCTGACGGGAGTTCGAAACGCAGCCGCGGTGGCTGCCCGAAAATCTCCCCCGGGCTACCAACTATTCATCTTAAGACTCCGCTCAAAAGCCGAGGCCATTAACCCTCAGCCTACACTATGGGCGTGTTTTTCATTTTGGTTTGACTGTTTAACCCTGGGATTTCGCATTTTTCACAGGATACGTCGCCGATCTTGGAGTTGTAGAAGAAACACCAGTTCCACTTCTGGTTTCCGAGTTTAATTTCCCCTCTGTACTTGCAGGGTTTTTCCGACTTCATGCCGTGTTTAACCAAAAGGAAAGCGCATGAAATACTATTTAAACCAAGTTCTCCGAACCTTTGCTTAAATGGCTTGGGTGATAAAAGCCGAGCTGTAGGGGTCTAGTGGGCGGTAGTGTCACTTGGGACGAATGTACAACTCTTCGATTTTTTCCAAGCCCTTCTCCCCCGACGGAGGCTGCTCGAAGACTAGGGTCTCAATTCTGTGCATCGCCTTCAAGTCTGCTGCCAGAGGCTGGAGAGGTTGAAGCGTGTAGACTGTTTGAAGTTCGGAGTTTAAAGCCATGTTTTTGGCTTTTTTGAACTTCCACACCGCGGAGTTGAAGGCTGTGAAAGGTTTGAGAAGCTCTCCGAGGCTGCTTTCCCACTCTTTTTGAGGTTGAGGAAACTCCTCCAAATGGATGGAGGTCTCAGAGTAAATCCTCCGCCAAACGGCCTCCGTCACATGGGGGCAGATGGGTGCCGCAAGTTTTAGGACCGTGCTCAGGCAGAGGTGAAGCGTCTTCCAAGCTGATCTTTGGGCGTCATCTTGGAAAAGGTTTTGGAAGTTGTAGGCCCTCGCCTTAACGGCTTCCAAATAATGGTCGGCGAAGATGTTCCAGAAAAAGCTTCGGATGGCTTGAGCTGGGATGAAGAAGTCCATGGCTTCGTAGCCCTTCACACATTCTTCGACAACCTTGTTCAGCTCCGCGAGGATCATGCCGTCTAAAGGCTGAAGCTCCACAGGCCCTTTTTCCACCGGGAAGGAGGAGATGAAACGGGAGATGTTCCAAAGCTTGGTGATGAACCTAGCGGCTCCCTCCAGTCTGCTCCAGTTGAACCGGTAGTCGGAGCCCAGCCGGGCTTCAGAGGCTCCCCAAAGCCTGAAGGCGTCGGCGCCGAGTTTTTCCAAGATGGGCTCAGGCCATATGACGTTCCCCTTGGACTTGTGCATGGCTTCCCCTGCCTCGTCGAGGCCCATGCCTGAGATTCTCACCTGCCGGAAGGCTTTGTCGGAGAGCAACTGGTAGGTTCTGAGGGTGGAGTAGTAAAGCCATGTGCGGACGATGTCGGCTCCCTGAGGTCTCAGAGTGCAGGGATAAGCCTTCTTGAAGAGGTTTTCATCTCTGCGGTAGCCTAGAATGTAAAGTTGAGTGATGCTGGAGTCCATCCAAGTGTCGAAGGTTCTGGTTTCCCCCTCAAAATCGGTGGAGCCGCAGGAGCATTGGGGTGTGGGCGGAGGCTCCTTCCACGGTTGGTAATACCGCCCGGGCGGAGGCAGGTAGGGTTTGCCGCATTTTCGACAGTACCAGAGGGGGAGCTCGGTTCCGTAGAATCTCCGCCGCGAGATAGGCCAGTCGACGTTGAGGGAGTCCACCCAGTTTAGGGGAAGCTGTCTGGCTTCAGGGGGATAGAACTCCATTTCTTGAAACATTCTTCTCACTGCCTCTTGGAAGGGAAGCTGTTTAAGGTAGTACTCGCTCATGGAGATGAACTCCACAGGGTTTTTAGACCTCCAGCACACGGGGGTGCTGTGGCGGATTTTCTCCTTCCTAACCATGAAGCCGGCTTTTTCCAAGTTGTCGATGATCCTTTCTCTGGCCTCCTCCACGGTTAAACCTCGGTAGGGGCCGGCGGCCTCGTTCATTCTTCCCTCCCTGTCTATGGCCAACACAGCCTTGAGGCCTAGTTCCCTGAAAAGCCGGATGTCGGTGTAGTCTCCGTAGGAGCATATCATGGCGAGGCCTGTGCCGAATTCAGGTTTGGCTGAAGGGTCGGCTAGGATGGGGACTTTGCGGCTGAAGATGGGGGTGACAGCTTTTTTTCCCTCCAGGTGCTGATGCCGCTCGTCTTCGGGGTGACGGATGACGGCGGCGCAGGTGCATAGAAGCTCAGGCCGGGTGGTGGCTATTACGGCTCCTCGGCTGTCTCCCTCAACACCGAACCTGATGTAGCAGAGGTAGGCGTCCCGCTCCGCGTATTCCAGCTCAGCGTCGGCTATGGTGGTCCTGCAGACGGGACACCAGTTGGTAGGCCTGTCGTCCGTGTAGACCAAGCCCTTCTTCCAGAGTTCGATGAAGGTTTCCTGCGTAATCCTCCGGTATTCAGGGCTGTCGGTTCGGTAGAGCTGCTTGAAGTTGCAGCTCATTCCCAGCCTTTTAGCCGCGGCGAGAATGGCTTCCTCAACTTGGTCGAGGAATTCTTTGCAGAGGTTGATGAATTCTTCTCGGGGCACTTGGTGAGCGGCTATGCCGTGTTTCTTTTCCACCTCCACCTCCACCGGCAGCCCATTCCGGTCGATGCCGAAGGGGAAGTTCACCTCAAAGCCCCTCATCCGCCGGTAGCGGGCGACCATGTCTATCTGAGCGTAGTGGGTGGCTCCGCCCACATGCCAACGGCCTGAGGCATAGGGAGGCGGTGTGTCTATGGAGTATATCGGCTTTCCAGAATCAGGGTTAAACCTGTAAACGCCTGTCTTCTCCCATTCCTCAAAAATCTCGTTTTCTAAGCTGGGAGACCATCTTTTTTCAGCGATCTTGGGTTTGAACTTCGCTTCTGTTCCCTTTGTCTCCCGCATGGTGTATTCCCCGCGGCTTCTCTCAGTAGCTACCCTTTGACATGGCGGGTGTTCCTATGTGGCGTGACATGATGCTTTTCAGGTTACCGTATTTATCTTTTCCACCCGGTGCCCGGTTATTTCTGTATTTTTCGACATGTTGGACAAACTAAAGAGCCAGCGTTCATGAGGGCCCCGCAGAATTTGCACTTCGCTTTTTCAGCTTCCGCGGTGCTTGGAGTTTTTTGCAGTTCTTGCCATTTTTTCTGCAACGCTATCCATATGACCCTCATGTCTGAGGCTTTTCCTGAAATTTCCATCTGGTATTTTTCTCGGTTTTCTAAGGTTATGGATGCCTCTTTCAAGAGTCTCCCTCGCTCGCTGTAGCGGAGGCTTCCGATGTCTCTGAATCTTTCAGCGAAAAGTCTGTCCTTTTTTCCACCCTGAAAGAGTATGAGCCTTTGATTGGTGATGTAAAAATCAAACTTATCGCCCAGGTACTTAACCTTCGAAAGGCTTTTGTAGGAAACTGCTTCCCCGGGGAACAGAAAGTCTTCGAGAACCATGCAGATACCCTTCATCTGTCCTTTATTTTAAGCTGCCGTTTTCCCGCTCTGCTCCTTGAGGTTTTCTTCAGCCAGCTGGCTATTCTCCGCATGGTCGGATTAGGGGTGACATCGATGACAGGTATCTCCATGCCGTTTTTCCTGATGGAGTCAGTATAGTGGGGCATGAGGGAAAATATGACATTGGAGATGTAGGTCCGCCCCCTAAGATATTCGCCCATGAGTTTTTCGTTCTCAGGCAGAAGAGGAGTAACCGCGAACAGGACTCCCCCCGTCCAGCTCAGCACACCCGTTTGCCCTATGCCCTTGGCAACTAGGATGATGTTTTTCACCAAGTCGTCGACGGTGGGATATTCCACCCTATCCAAGATGACTATCTCTTGGGTAGGTCTGTAGGTGATCCTCACCATTTCCACACCACTTTTAGATACTTCGATGGAAGCCGCTAATTTAGCTTTCCCTCCAACGGCAATGTTAAAATCAGCGCAGGCATCCCGGGTATGGTTGACGGTGGCCTGCTGGCGAAAGGTAGGGGAAATTTAGTCTCCGGGTTTTCGGAGGCGCCGTTGAATGAAATCGTAGGCTAAGGATACGTTGGCAAACCGTTCCACGATCTTTTTCTTGGCCACGCCCACTACTTTTCCGTCTTCCGCTTTCACCACAAGCCTGCTGTAGTTTCCGAATTTTCTCAACGCTTCTTCCAGGGTGTCTGTCCGGTTGCATGAGGCAACGGGATACGACATTATGTCCCCAGCTTGGGTGGTCTTCAAATTTTTCCCAGCGATCATCTGCCTCAAGATATCGTTTTTGGTGACTATTCCGACTATCTCCCTTTGGCTGTCTTCTACCAGCACGGAGCCTACGTTGTGCTTCAGCATGAGGTTGGCTACTTCGAAGAGGGTTTCGCTTGGTTTGCATGTTACCAGCGTGTGACGGGCAACTTCGTCCACGGTCAGAGGCATGATAACCATCTTATAAATATATACAATAATAGTTATATAAATTTTTTAAAACTAAACCCCCTTGCAACCTTATTAGAAAAAGCTGGTTAGGTCTCTCTTTTCCTTCTCCCTCTCCACCTTCAGCCTCATTCCGTCGTAGGCGGAAACGGTGGGGATCCCCGTGGTCTTTTCCACGTATTCAGCCTCCAACTCAGGCATGTTCTCCGTCAGCATCCTCATGCCAAAATGGGTGAGGACAGCCTGTTTCGGATGGGCTTCTTCCAACACTTTAACAGCGTCGTCCACGGACATGTGCCACTTCAGAGGGCTGCCTCGAGGTCTCATGGTGCAAAGGATGAGGAGGTCTACACCTTGGTATTCGGCTCCCATGCCCTCAAAATATTCAGCGTCGGAGGTGTAGCCTAGGCTTTCTCCACCTGGTAGGAAAACTTTGAACCCCACGGTGTCTGGGTCGTAGTGCACAGCCTTCACAGCCTGCACTTTAACCCCCTCGAACTCGAAACGCCCTCCTGAGCTCAGCTCCGCTATCTCCCGCGGGAGGCCTTGGTGGTAGCGGGAGACCGCTGGGTCGCAGACCTCGTTGCCTCGGAGGACGCTTTTCGCGCAGACTAGGTAGCCTTGTTTCTTTATGGCGCCTCCAGTCATGGCCTCCACCATAACCTCTCCGTCGTTGCAGTGGTCGGGGTGAGCGTGGGTGATGAGGACGGCTCTGACCTTCCTCGGGTCTAATCCCGCTTGGATGGAGTAGACTAGAGCCCCGGGACCGGGGTCGATGTGCAGGTTCACCCGGCCTGAAAGAATCCTAAGCCCAGCGGTTTTCCTTTTCTGGGTGATGGTGGCGAAGCGGCCTCCTCCCGTCCCTAGGAAGAAAACCTCCAATCCACTCGGCCTCTCAGCCTTTCAGCCTCAAAAGTTCAGCCTCAACCCTGCCTCCCAGCTGGATTTCAGCGTAAAACCCTTGAGCCGCCGGGCCTGGGTTGCAGATGAGGGTTTCCCCCAGCCTGTCCAAGCCTCGGGCTTCGTGAACGTGGCCGCAGAGGGCGATGGAGGGGCGGTGCTCTTGGATGAAGCTTCTCACTTCAGGGCTTCCGATGTGTCGGCCGCCCCAGATGGTGTCCACCTCTGTTCCATAGGGAGGAGCATGGGTGACCAGTACGTCGAGTTTCCTGCCTTCCAGCTTTCCAAAGCCTCTCTTCAGGTTTTCTCCGATGGCGTATTCGAAGCCGGCTCCTAGGAAGGTAAACCCTCCAACAGTGGCTGGTTCCCCGTGGAGGTTGACTCCCACCCCTTGGAGAGCTTCAAGGATGGTGGGCGGGTCCATGTTTCCGGCGACGTAGAGGACAGGGATCCCGGATTTTGTGAGGGTTTCAACGATCTTCCGCCCTAGGTCCGTCGGCCCCAGATGGGTTATGTCTCCGCATAGGACGAGGCAGTGGAAATCGGCTGAAGCTAGTTTGCTGAATTGGGCGGCTCTCTCAAGCCGGCCGTGGAGGTCGGAGATGGCTAGGGTCCTCAAAGGTTTCAACCCTTAAAGTTTGATCATTGGAAATCTATAAAACCTATACGGAGAATAGTTTCATCGGTCTCACTGGCTTAAATAAAGGTTGCACTCTTTTATTTCTGAAGGGCTGGTTCCGATTCTTCAAAGTTTTGGCGAAAATTCATGGCTCGAGGCTTAGAAGACTGTCTGAAGAAGATGAAGAAATACCTAGACGAGGGAGCCCCCAAACATTATCCCGTCGAGGAAGAGGATGAAATCTTCGAAGAAGTTCATCCGGACCGCTATCACCCGTTGAAGCCTCTTCAACCCAAGGGAAGATATCTCTCCGTCGACGCTTCATCCTACGCCCTCCTCCGCGCCAACAACTGGAGAATAGGGGTCAGCCGCTGCGCCTACGTGGTCGTGCAAACTGAGGGAGGCCGGTTGAACGTGGAGGAGGAAGGAAGCGAAGACCACCTCTTCGCCGTCGTAGGCTCCCCAAAGAGCAGGGCTTTTGAAATATGGGCTCAGCTTCGGAGGTTTGAAAGCGATCTGGTGCTGAAGCTGGAGCCCCGCTTCGACAGGAGAGACGTGTACCTCATGGACGGAGCCGCCTACTTTGGGGGTGAGCAGAATTTTTCCATCAACCTCTACCATGCCTCCAAAAGAAGGGGGATAACCCTCCTCATGATGCCTAAGACCTCCCCCAAACTTCGGGACTCCCGGGGAAGGGACCTCCTAGCCTCCGTGGGCCGAGGGGGTCTGAAGCTTCAAAGCCGAGGGCAGCTGGCTGAGAGCTGGGTTTACTATCCCCTAGGTAAAAGGGAAAGCCAAAGCCGGCATCTCTATGCTGACATTTCCTGCGTGAAGCTGTCCCCTTCCAGCCCACGGGTTTTCCGCTGCGACATCGTCGACTACCTACTGGAAGGACGGGATTCCTCCCAGGCGGTGGAAATCGTTTCCCAGCTGGCTTACTTGGCTAGGGACGCCCGTTGCGACGGCTACCCGGCGCCGCTTTTCCTCGCGCATCAGCAGACCAAGATCCCTGAAGCCAAGCTTCTCGAATATGAGGAGATGCTCTACACGGGTTTGGAGGAAGAAGGGCTGCTGGAAGACCTTCTCACGGAGGTGGAAGCAGCCAGTTTCAGAAGGCATCTGCTGGGCTTGAGGCATGATTACGAGCTTGTGGAAAGAATGGAGGGCTGGTAAGGTGGAGCTGGGCAGGGTGAGGGAAGCCCAAGGAGACCGGGTGATTTTCATCGTCACTGCAGACACAACCATCAGCTTCGGCCAGATTGTAAAAATAACACCCTCAAGAGAGGAGGGGGCCTCCCGGGTTTTCTACGCTCGGGTAACCGACGCTGGAAGCCGGTCGACGCTGGGGGAGCTGGATGAGCTGCGGGACCTGAAAGGCTCCATGAGAACCGTGGGGCCCTACTCCCAGTTCCGCTTCGTGGAAGCCGTCCTCTTCCTCGAAAGGGACAGCCTAGGGCGGATTAGGTCTCCTACGTTGAATCCTGACTACGGCTGGGCTGCGGAGTCCCTAGGCTGGGAAGACTACAAGGCCTTGGAGCTCACCGGAGAGCTGAAGTTAGGCTACCTCCGGGAGGGCTCCGCTGTAGGCAGGAGGACGGTGGGTATCGGTGTGGAGTGCATACCCCGGATGATGGCAGTGGTGGGGCAGATAGGTTCGGGGAAGACCAACGCGGAGTTGGTGTTGAACGCAGCCCTTATGGAGACGGAGGGGAAAGCGGTGGGGCTCATTTTCGATTTCGCAGGAGAACTCCTCACCGGGAAAGGTATCGGCAAAGGGTTGGCCGACAGCCCCTTGGCCTCCGAAAGGTTGGAGTATTACGGCTTGGAAAGACCTCGGGTTCCCGTGGCCCACGGCCTCATTCGGATAGGCCTGAGGAGAATAGAGCCTCAGGACCTTTGGAAGCTTTACCCAGACCTTTCGCCTCCCCAAGCTCATTACGCCAAGAAGCTTTCCAGCAGACTGGGCCGGGGTAAGTGGATCACCGAGGCTGTAGCCCTCTACGAGAAGGAGGATGTCTACGGAGTGCTCAAGGTGGCGGACGGCCAGAAGGCTGTGGCCACCGCCCTGCTTAGAAAACTCTCCTACCTCAACGGCACGGTCTTCGCGGATCTAGACCATGACTTCTCCCACTCCGTTGTCAAGGCCTTGGCCGGAGGCAAAAGCGTGTTGGTCGATGTTTCAGGGATGAGGGAGGAAGCTCAGAGGCAGGTGGTAGGCTGGGTAGCCGACAGGGCTGTGGAGTATTACAAGGCTCGGTGGCGCTCTGACTATGAGGCTTGGCGGAGGCTTCCCTACCTCCTCATCACCTTGGAGGAGGCTCACAAGTTTCTGGAGGAAAGACACACCCTCTTCTCAGATATAGCCCTCACATGCCGCAAGTATAAGGTGGGCTTGAACGCGGTGACCCCTAGGCCCTGCCGCATAAACCGCGATGTCTTCGCTGAGCTTTGGACCAAGCTAATCCTGAAGACCAGCCTCAAAGAGGACCGCGTCTACCTGGCTGAGAACACGCCTTACCTGGAATATTCCGATGTGGAGTTGAAGATGCTGGATGTGGGGGAAGCCCTCCTGGTTTCTCAGCCTGAAATTCACTTCGCTGTGCCGGTGAAGATCTTCGACTACAAAGAATATCTTGAACAATCCTTATCCAAGCAAGCCTATGCTCAGAGGGAAGCGCTCGCAGCAAGAAACGCGCCTGTGAAGAAGTCTGAAGTGGAAGAAAACGTCCTCTAAACCTCTGAGGCTAAATTCGCTCGGCGGAACCTAGTTTAGGGATACGCTGCCAAAGAAGAATTCCACCGTTCCCTGAAAACCAGCCTTCTGGTAAGAGTCCCCTTCTGAAACAGCGAGTATAATAATTTTGCCATATATGGCCATACATGTTACAGATTTTTCGCCGCGGGTTTTTCATGATGGGGAAGGGCAAACTGTCGAATCATGCTGGACAGAAATCTGGTGAAAGCCGCCGACTGTATTCGCAGCTTCTTCCCCATTCTAAGTGAAGCTGGCGGGGCTGGGAACGGAAACCTTAATTAAGATCAATTCAACATAGGTGAAGCTGGAAAAATTTAGCGAAGGCGTCAAAGGACTGGGTAGGCGGTTATGGCGGGTAACGGTCAGGGAGCCTGTATCCTAGGCTGGGGAGGATACATCCCCCTAAGAAGATTCGACGTGGAAGAACTGGTGCGGAGAAGAGAGAAGAAAGATAGAATCTCCTACTACCGGTATGGTCTATGGGTTGAGGAAAAAGCTGTCCCCGGAATCGATGAGGACACCATCACCCTCGGCTGGGAAGCCGCTTACAACGCAGTGAAGAGAAGCGGAATCGACTGCAAAAAAATCGAGGCCGCCTTCTTCGGAAAAGAATCCGGACCCTACGCTGTAGGCTCCTCCGGGCTTCATGTAGCCGCCTTCTTCGAGTCCTGCCAGCATCTTGAACATGTAGCCGACCTTGAGTTGGCTTGCAACTCAGGCATGGAGGCTTTGAGCATCTGCCAGAAATACGTGGAAAGCGGGGACATATCCTACGGCCTAGCTATCGGGGCGGACATCTCCGGCGGGGCGGAAGGCGATCCGCTGGAGATACTGGTAGGCTGCGGCAGCGGCTCCTTCCTCATCGGCAGAAAGGATGAGACGAAAGACCCTGCGGCTGAGATCGTGGACGTGGTAGGGAACGCGGGGTTGGAGCAGGATTTCTGGAGGCGGGAAGGTCAGCCGAACCCTACCCACTTCGGCGAGACGACGAAGAGGGCGTACATGCATCGGGTACTCAACTCGGCCTATAAGATGCTGAAGAAGCATGACTTGACATTGAACCATTTCAGGTGGATCACCTCCCACTCTCCCTACGCGAAGCTTGTGGAGCAGACCTTCAGGCCTCTCTCGGTCATTCAGACGTTTCTCCACCCCGAGGAGTGCACGGAGAAGCTTCAGAGGGAGATGAAGGAAAACCCCGACGTCGTGGTCAAGAGGGCTGAGGAATTCAGCTACCTGAACAAGTATTTCAAAAAATTTGTCATGAGATCCTTAGAAATCCTGACCCTCAGCGAAGCGGAGAGGAAGGAGAAGATCCACCCCACCCTCCTTTCCAGGTGGGTGGGAAACTCCTACGCTGGGAACACGCCCCTGAACCTTGTGAACATCCTCGACATGGCCGCTCCCGGACAGGACATCTTGGCTATTTCCTACGGCTCTTGGGCAGCCAGCTTGGCCACATGGGTTAGAACGCTGCCGGGAATCGAGAAGAAAAAAACCTTAGCACCCAGCATCAGGGATTTCTTGGAGAGAAAGAAGAAGTTGGGCTGGAAGGACTACTACTGGCTTAAGATACGCCGCATAAGAGAATACCTGCGAATGGGACGGCCGCCTAAACGAGTCGTAGGCGAGATAAAGCCTATCAAAAGTAAGAAAATAAAGATCCAGCTCTGCCACGGGTGCAAGCGCGTCTACTTCCCAGCTAAAGACTTCTGCGTCGACTCCAAGTGCCCCGGCTTTAACAACCCTTCGGTGTTGGAGGCCAAACTCTACCCCTCCCGGGCGGTTCTGGTGTCCTTCAAGAAAGGATGCCGCATCAAGTCGTACAACGTCTACAAGGAGAACATGGCCATCATCACGGACACCTACCCGCCTTATTTGACTGAAGGAGTTGAACTGGAAGCCATCGTCAGGAAGATCGACGAGGAAGGCGACGAAGGCCAAGTGCGCTACGGCATCGTCTACCGGGTGCCTTTGAAGACACCGGTCACTTCCAATTCAGCCTGAACTGTCGCCTAAGCTGGAAAAGGGCTTCTCTTTTCCTAAGACTTGTCTAATCGGTCTTTGGAGGGTCAGCTTGACCGGTTCTCCTAGGGACGCAATGTTAATGAATCAGCTTCCTAAGGTTTTGTCATGAAGCGCGTTGCGGTATTGGCGGCCGTGATGGTAGCCCTAGCCGCCGCGGGAGGCGCCTTCTACCTTCTCCAATTTTTTCAGCCCTCCTCCCCGTCGGAAGGAAGCATAAACTGGAGGCACGATTTCCATGAGGCCTTGAATTTGGCTCAGGTGGAAGGAAAACTTTTAATGATGGAGTTTTACGCAGATTGGTGTGGGTGGTGTAGGAAGTTGGATATGGAAACCTACACCGATCCACGGCTGGCTGCTTTTCTCAACGAAGAATTTATTCCCCTCAAAATAGATGTGGAGAACCGGGAAAACCTAGTCCTGGCCGACAGATATCGGGTGTGGGAACTTCCCACTATCGTCTTCCTCACCCCTGCCGGCGAGGAGGTGGGGAGAATAGTGGGGTATAGGCCGCCGGATGCATTCCGCCGGGAAGCTCTAGCCATCTTGGAGCAGTGGGAACGTTGACTTCGGAGAAAGGATAAGGCAGCCCTTACCGGTTACTCGAATTCAATAGTCGCAGGAGGTTTGCCGGTTAAGTCGTAGAGAACTCGGGTGACCGAAGGAAGACTCGCTGTTATTCTTCTGGTTATCTTTTCCAAGACAGGCCATGGGAGTTGGGTGGGTTGGGCGGTCATGGCATCGGTGGAGTCAACCGACCGGATGACTAGGATTTCCCCGTAGATTCTCTTCTTGTCCTCCGACAGCCCTGTGGCCTTATCCTCCATCAGCACGGCGAAGGCTTGAAAGCAGAGGAGGCCTGCTGTTTCCTCCTCCACGATCCTAGTAGCTTTCCTGACGGTTTCAACCCTTTCGGGAGTAACTTCCCCTAAGACCCGGACGCAGAGCCCTGGGCCGGGGAACGGCCGCCTTTCCGTGATCTCGGCAGGAAGACCCAAGGCTTTAGCCACCTCTCTCACTTGGGGCTTGTACAGTTCTTTGAGGGGTTCCACAACTTTGAAGCCGTATTTCTCCGCTGGGTTTATTCCCACCTGTTCTAGGACGTTGTGCTGGGTTTTGACGCCTCGGGAGGTTTCCACCACATCCGCGGCGATGGTTCCCTGCAAAAGCCACTTGGCGCCCTTTCCCCGGGAGATCTTCGCCAGACTCTGGTAGAAGGCTTCCCTGAAGGCTTTCCGCTTCTCCTCAGGGTCGGTTAAGCCCTTCAAAGCCTTGAAAAAATCCTCGGCCATGGAGTAAGTCTGGACCTTCAAACCCAAGGAGGCGAAGGTGGCGGATATCCTTTCCCCTTCCCCCTCCCTCATCAGGCCGTCGTCGATGAAGACGGCTTCCAGCTTTTCGCCCAAGGCTTTGAAGCCCAAGACCGCCGTGGTGGAGCTGTCAACTCCCCCGGAGAGGGCTACGAGAGCCTTCTCGTTCCCCACTGCCTTCTTGATTTCTTCCATCTTTTGGGAGATGAAATTCTGAGGGTTGAACATAGGCCTTCCTCCTTAATATGATAAGTATTATTTTATAGTGATTTATAGTAAAGTATATGTCAGGTACTAGTATCTAATTCTTTCCATCCCCGCCCTATGAGGGGGGATTATCACAGAATTTCCCACTCTTTTCCCACACCGAGTTTTAAGGCTTTCTCATAGACGACCTTAGCCACCGCAGCATCTTGGAAGGCCAAACCTACGGACTTGAAGAGGGTAACTTCCCTGTCTGAGCTCCTGCCCTCTTTCAGCCCTGCGACGACCTCTCCCAGCTCGGCGTGGATGTCCGTCTGCCGGATTAGGCCTTGAGCTAGGGGGATGAGCAGATCCCCCGCCTCTCTGAGGCAGGCTTCTTTGGAGTCCACCACTATCTTGGCTTTAACCACCGTCTCCCCGTCCAACTCCCTGGTCTCAGGTGTGTGGGCGCCAAAGGCGTTGAGGTGAGCGCCTTCCTCCACCCAGTCTCCCCTCAGCACAGGAACCTTGGAGGTGGTGGCTAGGACTACGATGTCCGAGTTCACCGCCGCTTCCTCAGCTGTGTCCACAGCCTTGACTTCTACTCCAAAGCTTTCAGCCGCCTGCTGGGCGAACCTTCGCCTATGCTGGGGGTTCGGACTGTAGACTTTCACTTTTTTCAGGTTTCTGACCAGCCTCACCGATTCCAGCTGCCTCCAAGCCTGCTCCCCTGCGCCTAGGAGGCCCAAGACCCCGGCGTCCCTTCGGGCTAGATATTTGACCGCTACCCCTCCAGCTGCTCCCGTCCTCAGGGAGGTTAGAAAACCGGCTTCCATGACGGCCAAAGGCAGCCCGGTGGAGGGGTCGCTGTAGATGAGGAGGGCGTTGACGGTGGGATAGCCCGATTTAGGATTCTCAGGGAAGGAGGTTACCAGTTTGACGGTGAGAGCCTGAAGGTTTTCCATGTAAGCCGGCATGATGCCCGTCCAGCCTTTCCCTTGAGCTAGAGGGAAAGCCGCTCGGCTGGGCATGAGGACTTGCCCCAGAGCATGGGCTCGGAAGGCTTCCTCCACGGCGCCTAGGGCTTCGGAAGCCGTCAGCAGGGATTCCACTTCAGGCTTGGAGAGAAGCAGGACCAAGTTCAGGTTTCCCTCCCCATGCGTTGAGGGTGAAGGTTTTTCAGCTTCCTCTCTTCTTTAGATTACAGGTTTCCTTTATGGTGTTGAGGATTAAAAAGCGTTTTTTGGAGGAGATAGCCCGCCACTCTCAGGAGGTCTTCCCCGCCGAGGCCTGCGGAATCCTAGTGGGAAGGCTCCTTGAGGGAAACGTGCGGGTGGTGGAGAAGGTCCGCCGGGTGAAGAACATCGAGCCTTCTCCCTCCACCTACCTCCTAGACCCGGAGGAGCAGCATCGGGTTTTCGCGGAAGCGGAGGAGGAGGGCTTGGAGGTTTTAGGCTTCTACCACAGCCACCCCTACTGGCCGGCTAGGGTTTCCGAGGTTGACCGAAGCCGAGCTACCTACCCGGGGATGTCCTACGCCATCTACTCCCTGCCGGAGAAGCTTCTCAGGTCCTTCATTTTTCAGGAGGGAGAGTTCACCCCCGAACCGGTGGAGGTGGAGGCCTAGGCCAAAACAGATTTAAAGGATGCTCCTCCATAAGAGGGTTCGACATCTACAGCCTAACCCGAGAGGTTGGAGAAACTTGCCCCAGACCCTCGGTTCAACCTCCCCCGTCATCCAGCTGAAAGGCAGCGAATTCGACCGGGTGGTGAGGGAAAACCGCGGAGTGGTGGTGGAGTTCTACGCCGACTGGAGTTTCTCCTGCAAGGCAGCGGAAGGCCTCTTCCAGCAGTCTTCCCTGCACCACGGGGGAAAGCTCCTCTTCGCCCGGGTGAACGTGGAGGAGAACCGGGAGCTCGCTGAAAAGCTTCAAATCCAAACCCTGCCCACCTACATCCTATACCTCCAAGGCCGGCCGGTGGACCGGTGGGTGGGGCTCCCCTACGGGTGCTCTTGGGGAAGGTTCCTCCAAGCAGCCGCCGTCCAGCAAGTGGAAGAAAACCAAGAAGCGCCGCCGTAGCTCAGCGTGGTGGAGCAGCGGACCTCAAGGCCCCTCAGGGCTGAAAAAGGGCTGAAGCTGTTAACTGCTGACAGGAACCCGCTGGTCGACGGTTCGAGTCCGTCCGGCGGCGCCACACGAATTTGTTCAACTCCTTTTCGGAAGTTACGGATTATACCTCTGGGCAAGTCCATATTGACCAAAAACTCCGAGAGGAAGAAAGTTGTAACTTCCGTAACTCGCGTAACGTTGGGGAAGCTAAAGGCATACATGAAGGCGGGGCGGAGCGTCAGCTATCAACGAGTCATGGAAGACCTTAAAAGAACTGCCAGAAAACGAGGAAAAGTCTTTTTAAGCTGGGATACTCGTTCCGCTAGAGGTCTTCTCGTCGGTCACACAAATTGGATGTAGAACACAACCTAAACACAGGCGTAGGGCTAGCTGAAGGGGGAACTTTTAAACCGATTTCCAAGATAGATAAAGGGGGGAACTCTCCTATGAGAGAAAAGGTTGACGTGATCATCTCAAACGGAGCAGTCATTACAATGGACGAAAAAAGGCGCATTTTTAACGGGGGATCCGTCGTCATTGATGGCGATAGAATTCTTGATGTTGATAAAGCTCATAGGATCGAAGGACGGTACAAAGCTGAAGAAACCATCGACGCTGAAGGATGCGCTGTGATGCCGGGATTGATCAACTGCCACATTCATCTGCCCCAGATGTTGATGAGAGGCGTTCAAGACGATGCAGAGGTGATGGACGAATTGATGAAGTACATCTGGCCTATCCAAGGGTGCTACGATGAGGAAGATGGTAAGATCAGCAGTCTTCTCGCCTTCCTCGAAATGCTCAAGTCCGGTACAACTTCCTTCATCAGCACAGGCCTCCACCCAAGGTATGGCATCGATGGCATCCTCCGAGAGCTGGAGAAATCCGGGTTAAGGGGTGCAGTGTCAAAATACATAATGGAAAAGCGTGCCTACGCAGACGAAGAGATGGCCATTCATGAGGGGCTTCATGAAGTCAAAGAAAGTTCCATGAGGGAGGCATTAAGACTTATTAAAGAGTGGAACGGAAAGGCAGACGGCAAGATTCGCATATGGCTCTCTCCCCGTTCCGTGGGAGCATGCTCGGTTGAAACCTTACGGGAGATTTCAGAGATTGCCAAGAAATACCAAGTGGGAATAACTATGCATTGGGCCGAGGCGGAGAACAACCTACAATACACTCGTAAGGTTTTCAATATGGGTATGGCAAAATTTGCAGAGTTTGTAGGACTTCTCGCCCCGAATGTGACCATGGCTCATGGTATCTGGTTTGAACACGAAGAGATATATTTGCTTGCGAGGTCTGGGGTCAATATTTGCCACTGCCCTATCACCAATTCAAAGCTTGCAATGGGTGTGGCGAAAATACCGGAGATGTTAAGGGCTGGAGTAAACGTATGCCTAGGTACCGACGGCGCTCCGGTTAACAATACCTGCGACCTTTTTCAGGAAATGAAATTCGCAGTGCTTCTTCATCGAATTAACTCGCTCAACCCTGTCTATCCTAGGGCTGAGGAGGCGTTGGAGATGGCGACGATAAACGGTGCTAGGGCACTGGGGTTGGAGAAGGAGGTAGGTTCCCTTGAGGCTGGGAAAAAAGCAGACGTAATCGTGGTGAACTTAAAAAATCACCATGCCATGCCAGTCCACGACCCTGCGTCAGCCGTGGTTTGGGCTACCAGTGGAAACGATGTTAAAACAGTCCTCATTGACGGTAAGCTCGTCGTTGAAAATCGAAAGGTGCTGACGCTGGAAGAGGAAGAAATCCTCGCAAAAGCTCAAGGAAAGGCTGAAAAAATCTTGCAAAAGGCTAAGGTAGAAGTAAAAAGAAAGTGGCCGCTTATCTGATACGATTTTTTTATCAAGATGGCGGTTAATAACTTGTCAAACTTTTTAAAATTATGGCGTGAACGAGGTATGCCCGTAGGATTCTCCACCCTGCTCAAAACTTTAACATTTAGCCGCTTATACGTATTCGACTTCAGCTTCAGAAGTACCGAAGATTAAAGAAGCGCTGTTTCAAAACGAAGCTCGAAAGCTTTATATCGTATGAGGGGAGAAAAAAGGGTCGGAAGGTGTAAAAAATGGCCAATCAACCCCGTAGGAAAGCCCTGAAATATGGCATTGCTGCGGTTGTGGCTGTGGTGGTGGCCGGTGTGGGCGGCTACGCCGCCTGGCAAGCCACAAGGCCCGCGCCGACGCCAACCCCTGCGCCCACCCCTACACCCACCCCTACCCCAACTCCTACGCCTACACCTACCCCAACTCCTACGCCTACTCCAACTCCCACACCCACTCCTACACCACCACCAAAGGTACTGAAAGTGGCAGCGGTATTCGACACTTTTGTGAAAGAGAATCAATGGAATGAAACCGCATATAGCGGCCTGTTGGAGGCTAAAGAAATCTATAAGGACAGGATCGAAATCGCCTTTGTGGAAAAGATTTCGTTAGCGGATTATGAGAAGGAGGCTCGGAGTTTCGCCGCTGCCGGTTATGACCTTATATTTGTGCATGCTACGCCAGCTGGAGAAGCGGCTAAGGCGGTGGCCAGAGACTATCCGCAAACTTGGATTGTGTGGACTGACGGATGGCCGCCGATCGAAAAGAACATGGTCGTCATAACGCCTCTGGCGCATGAAGCATCCTATCTTGCCGGGATCTTGGCTGGCAGGATGACGGAGACGAATAAGATAGGCGTCGTCGGCGGTATGAACGTTCCCAGCACCTACCGGTCTTATTACGCATTTGAAAGAGGGGTGAAAGCTGTCAATCCCGATGCGGAAGTTAAAGTGACTTGGGTTGGAACATTTATCGACATTGGTGCTGGATATGATGCTGCAAAAGCCCATATTGCTTGGGGTGCCGACATCATATGCGGTAACGGCGACTCGCAGAATGTGGGAGCGCGCACTGCTTCTTTGGCTGCAGGTGTCTATTACATAGGCGGCGTCGGGAATGAGCATCCCTATGCGCCGTCGATAACCTTAGCCAGCGTTGGTTGGGGAATAGAAAAAGCCTACGTCGACATCATCGGCAAGGCCTTAGAAGGAGAGCTGGAGCCTGAAAAGTTTTACGAATATGGGCTGAAAGAAGGCGCCGACTTGATATGGGGCCGCAGAGAAGTCATACCCGAAGAGGTCCAAGCCGAGGTGGAGAGCATCCGGCAGCAAATTCTGGATGGCACGCTAGAAGTTCCTAGGAAAGATTTTCCATAAAACCTTCCTTTTATTTTTTCAGCGTCCTGTCAACTTGGTCTATTGCTTTGTTTGCCTACGGATTACGTCTCCTCCCGTTTGTATGGGATGCAGAAGGCGGCTGGTGTTTCTTCCTTTCCAACGATTCCGACGAGCAGAATTATGGTGAGGATGTAGGGTAACATTAAGATGAATTGGTAGGGTATCCAGAAGGCGGCGATTTGGAGATAGTATCTTAAAGAGAAGCCTGTGGCGATGATCCATGCACCCAAAAGCGCCCTATACGGGCTTCTTTTACCGAAGAAGACCACAACCAAAGCTATCCATCCCATCCCGGCGGTTACCTCCTCTATCCAAACATGGTACCGAGCTACTGTGAGATAGCTGCCCGCCAACCCGGCCATGGCTCCTCCTAGGAGAAGGCAGAGAAAGCGAATACGGTGAACGTGAATTCCCAACGTATCAGCGGCTTTGGGATTCTCGCCTACCGCCCTCACCTTCAAGCCAAAGGTTGTGCGGAATAGGAGAATGTGGAACAGAGGCACCGAAATCAAAACAAGGTATACTAAAATGTTATGCTGAAACAGGATAGGCCCTAAAATTGGAAGCTGAGAAAGAAGGGGAATGTTGATAGGCTCCAAACCTTTTATTGTCACAGTTCCAGGAGCTATTCCTAAAATCGTCCTAGCCAAGAAAGTGGAGAGGCCTATGCTGAAAATCCAAATTGCAAGCCCAGCGAGAATTTGGTCTACACCTAATTTCACGCTGAGGTAAGCCATCAATGCTCCTATGGACATGCCAACAACCAGCCCGATGAGGAATCCGAAAAGAAAGTTGCCGCTGAAGTACGCTCCAGCGAAGCCGGAGAAGGCGCCTACCAGCATCATCCCTTCGATTCCCAGGTTCAGCACACCCGACCTCTCAACGAAAATTTCCCCCAGTGCTGCTATTAGGAGAGGTGTGGACATTTCAATGATGGCCGCTGATATTTCCACTACAGGGAGCGCCAATTTTTCAACTCCTTGCGAATCGCGCAAAAACATGTTCATAAAATAGTAGCAAAAGCACTATCAACCCTTGCAATACAAAGACAAGAGGAGCCGGCACTCCGCCTACTCGCTGCATGGCATCGCCTCCGACGAGTAAGCCTCCAAAGAGGATGGAAGCGACTACTATCCCGAAAGGCCTCAGCTTCCCCAGCATTGCCACTAAAATACCCAAGAAACCGTACCACGGTGAGAATCCGCTCATCAGGCGATGTTGCACCCCGGCTATTTCTCCCATTCCGGCCAGTCCAGCCAGTCCACCGCTGATCACCATGACGATTATGATCGTTTTGGAGACTTCGATGCCCGCGTAACGCGAAGCCTCCGGATTAGCGCCGATGGCTTGGATTTTATAGCCTAAAACGGTCTTTCGGAAGAGTAAAGAAATGAAAACAGCGCACACAAACGCTAATAAAATGCCCAGATGGAGTCGTGTGCCGGATACCAAGGTGGGAAGCCAAGCTGAGGTGGTGAGAGGCGGGCTGTATGTTATTCCAGAAGGATCTCTCCACGGCCCTTCAACCAAGTAGCTCACGAAGTAGATTGCGATGAAATTTAACATGAGGGTAAGAATTATCTCGTTTACTTTGAATTTAGCCTTCAAAGCCCCCGCGATGACAGCCCACATTGCTCCCGCAGCAAAGCTCAACAATATGAGTAGGGGGATCAGCAAAGCTGCTGGCACTTCTACCAACGTGAGTCCTGCCCACGTGGTAACCACCGCTCCCATGTAAAGCTGGCCTTCAGCTCCTATGTTCCACACCCGGCATCTAAAGGCCACTGCTGCCGCTAGACCTGTGAAAAGCAGAGGAGAGGCTTTCACGAAAGTCTCCGTTAGGGAATGGAGACTGCCGAAAGCTCCTTGAAAAAGTGCAGCATAGGCGAAAATAGGGTTTATTCCTAAAGCCAAGATTGTAAGGGCGCCTATGGCTAGGGCCAATAAAATTGCCATGGGCGGTAGTAGGATGCTTCTGGACGGCATCTTCGACGAGAATCCTTTCAAGCTGGCTCCTCCAAAGATTGTGCCCGCTTTGAACCGGCCATCATCATCCCCACCTCTTTCATATCCGCTTTCTCCGCGGGGAGGATTCCCATGATTTCGCCCTCGTAGAGGACGGCGATGCGGTCGCTCATGGACATGACCTCGTCCAGGTCCTCGGAGATGAGGAG